>Ga0114996_10000091_pt1 | contig 118196 bp, 103 predicted proteins | sample ArcticOcean_MG_C_4_FD_87039 | JGI IMG/M metagenome (GOLD analysis project Ga0114996, IMG submission 87039) | Marine microbial communities from western Arctic Ocean - ArcticOcean_MG_CB4_134 | ecosystem: Environmental > Aquatic > Marine > Oceanic | place: Arctic Ocean: Canada Basin | collected...
ATAACCTTCGGTAATTTCGATCCTTTCTCTACCACCGACAGTTTCTTCTTAGCATCTTCAGCGCTCAGCTTCCCATCCTTCACTATTTGGTCTAATTTCGCCTTTTCTAACACAGTAGGCCTTTCAGAAATAACCATCTCAGCAAAAACAACCGATAAAACAGTCAAGGATACTAATACTATAACCAGCAATGCTAATTGAAGGTTTTGCGAGGTTTTTATAACCGATAATATTTTTTTCATCTCTATCCTTTATGCTTACCACACAACGTATCGATTTCCACAAGGTACATTAAGATATTGAAAAAGTTATGAAAAACTTGTCCGGAATTTTGGAATTTTTAACCACCTCTACCTCCAGCACCAGGACGACCTCTACCTCCAGCACCAGGACGACCTCTACCTCCAGCACCAGGACCCGGACTATCGGCACCAAAAGTGCTTTGAATACAGGAAGTTATTTCTTCACGATCGATACCTTGCCCTTGCAAAATGGATCTCATCATGGCACCTCTATTGGTTGATGAGAGATCAGGATCCGCAACATCAAAGCCATTTTCCCTAAGACATTGTGATAGTTTTAAAAGATCGTCCTGCAGTTCTATAGTATCTTCTTGTGATGGAGTCTGTGCAAAGGTAGCTCCTTGAAGCAAGGGAACACATTCTTGAAACAATTCTCTTCTGGCACTTGCTCCTAATTGTGCAGTCTTGGGGTCATTGAAAGCACTCTGCCTCATTCCAGATAGATCGACTGTTCCATCGGCATTTAACGTAGGATCAGGAACATTGAGTCCATGGTCTCTCATGCATTGGGTAAACTTAGTAGCAATTTCTTCATCCGTTAATTCAGGTTCACTTGAACGAGTAGCAGGCATCTCTATCTCTTGCGACGCATCTACTCGAGCCACACCAACACTTGATTTATCAGAACTAGAGCACCCAGTCATCGCTAGAAAGACGGTCATGATCACCATTCCTTGAATGGTTAATTTGAATAAATTCATCTCAATTCCTTAATCTAATAGATATACGCAGGGTATCACACAAACATATCTGTCGTTTCGATTAGTTGTTTCATTCCACATGTGTAAACATTTACCATTTGATCAATAAGATACACTAAGGTTTTGAAAAAGTTATGAAGGTTATTTTTATGGAGGTTTAGAATGGATCAGTCAAAATATAATCCACTTTCTCCAGAGGAAAGTTTCGTTATTGAAAGAAAAGGAACCGAAATTCCGTTCTCTGGTGAATATGACGACTTTTACGCATCTGGAACCTACGCCTGCCGAAGATGTAATACGGCCTTATATCATTCAATACATAAATTCGATGCCCATTGTGGCTGGCCAGCATTCGACAAAGAGATCGAAGGATCAGTTACCCGCATATCTGACCCGGATGGAATGCGCACTGAAATCGTGTGTGATACCTGTAAAGGCCATCTCGGTCACGTATTCGTTGGTGAAGGGTTCACAGAATCGAACACCAGACACTGCGTTAATTCTCTATCTTTAAAATTCATCCCTCCAGAAGGATCCGATAAGCAGTGAGTATTTTTCACGTTATGTGATAAGAACCATTAGAAACAATAGTGATCTTCTTGCTTGCGCTAATCGCATCCGCCCTTGCAAGGTCTAATGTATCGCCACGGGCTAAACAAACCGCCATGCGTCGATATGGTCTGCTCGAAGGTTTTCCGAATATCCGTACATCTACCCTACCGACTTTCATCGCATCATCTACACCTATGTAGCTAACTTTATCCGAATTCTCTTTTGCCAACACTACTGCACTCGCAGATGGACCATAGATTTCAATATCTGGGATAGGTAACCCCAATATAGCACGAGCATGAAGATCAAATTCGTTAAGGTTCTGCGATATCATCGTAACCATGCCTGTATCATGAGGACGAGGAGATAATTCCGAAAAAATCACCTCTTCCTTCGTAACAAACATTTCTACCCCATATATTCCTGCCCCACCAAGATTTGACGTAACCTGTTCTGCAATAGTTTCAGCTTCCCTAAGTATTTCAGGATCCATCAAGGCCGGCTGCCATGACTCCTGATAATCACCTCTCTCCTGACGATGTCCAATCGGTGGACAAAACAAAGTTTTTCCTTTTTTTTGTCTAATAGTCAAAAGAGTGATCTCGTATTCAAACCGTATGAACTCTTCAATAATTACACGTTGTCTATCTCCTCGCATTCCAGAACATGCATACTCCCAAGCCATCGGCAAATCTGGTTGTCCAGTCAAGACACTTTGACCTTTGCCTGAACTGCTCATAACAGGCTTCATCACTACAGGATATCCTATTCTTTCAGCAACCCTTAAAGCTTCAGTTTTTGATTCAGCATACCCATATTGAGCAGTTCGAACACCTATTTCTTTCGAGGCTAAATCACGTATCCAATCTCGATTCATCGTGTAGTTTACTGCTCGAGCCGAAGGCGTTATTTGGATTCCATTTTCTTCAAATTCAAATAATACTTCCGTCCGTATAGCCTCAATCTCAGGAACAATTATCTCTGGTGAATGCTTGGCTACAACCTGTCTCAATGCATTTGAATCAAGCATGTCAAACACTTCATAATCATCAGCAACTTGCTGGGCTGGGGCATGATGATAACTGTCGCATGCAACAACATAGCACCCAAGACGTTTCGCACTTATCGTAAATTCTTTTCCAAGTTCTCCAGAACCTAACAATAATATTTTTATTGGCAGTTGCATTTTCCTGTTCCTTTAAAATAATAGCTTCAAATAAAACGTTGCATTTATTCTACTTCCTTTAGGTCCTTATACCAGATGTCGTTTTACATTTCTTATTTTTGTAACTATGCTCTTGATAATATACGGATATTCCCAAATACTATTATGCAGCTCATACTTAACCAATACTCATTCGTTATAATCGGACTTTTTGTCCTTTTAACACTAATTTTCTTCACATGGCGGCTTGTTGGAATAAAGTATGCCATCCCAATAGGGGTAGTGATGTTAGTGGTTCTTGTTGGATTCCAGTTGATTTTCAGCACAGCTTCAACCGAGTATCAAAATATAGAATCTTTTAATAAATCTCTTAATTCTGACAAGCCAACACTTCTTTTCCTATATTCAGACTTCTGAGTGGTTTGCTTATCTAGTAAGCCCATCGTAGATGAGCTCGAATCCAATGTGGGGAAAACCATCAACGTAACACGACTAAATATCTCTTCAAAAATAGGTAGGTATGCTCGAAGCAAATACGGTGAAGGAATTGTTCCTACCTTTATTCTCGTTGATAAGTCTGGGGTCGAAATCTGGCAAGTCAATGGAAAGATTCCTGGTCCAGAGAAGCTGCTGTCCTTGATAACCTAAGCTTATCCTAAAACAACATCGCTACAATCTTCCTGATAACCACATACAAGGCAAGTAATCTTGCATTTGACCTCTAGGGTTTCCTGGCTACCACAAATCACGCATATCTCAAGGTTGTCCATATCCCTACTCTTAACCCAGATACTCTTTTAAGTCACGCCAACAAAAAACCACCATGTCCTTCAGTTCGTCTCTGAAAGCATACCATCGATAATTTCTTTTAATTCATCACTCGAAATTGACCCGGAAAACTTTCTGGTCAAGTTGCCTCTTTGATCAATAAAATATTTTTCTGGTATGCCCCGTAAACCATAATTTATAGCGATTTTTCCTTCCCGATCAAGCCCGATTGGAAATTTGATTTGGAATTGATTTATGTGACTAATAACTGGATTGGGTTGATCCCAAATAGCGATTCCAATAAATTCTACGCCTTTTCCAACATAGTCCCTATATACACTTGAAAGTATGGGTGCTTCCTCTACACATGGCGGACACCAGGAGCTCCAGAAATCAACCATTACAACTTTACCTTTGAGATCATCTAGTTTAACAATGCCACCATCGATCAACTCTAGAACCAAAGGTGGTGCCATCTCGGATACCACTGCAATTTCTCCAAGATCGCTGTTGATTTTAACTCCGCCCGGATTGCCGTCGGATTTCACTACAGCCCAAGATAATAAAGTTAAAAGCGCCACACATGGAATAATAATTACTCCAAGCCAAAGTTTTTTCCGTGAGTCTTTACTGTCGTTCATTTTCCAGCCATTTCCTTAGTATCTGGTTTTTAAATTTAGAACGCGCAGCGGAATATTCTTCAAGATTGGTTTCTCCGAGCTCGAATCGATCATCAAGAGCAACTAACGTTTCCAGTAATTTGGTACGGCTTGAAGATATATTTACATTAAACTCTGGGCGAGGTTTATTTTTATACGGTAGTTTTCCAAGCAATGAAAGAATTAAAACAGTACATAAAGAAACTGCCATTAAAGCTATAGTAAATAAACCGAGAGAGTGAAAACCAAAAAAATCTTTTACCCTTTGGAAAAGAGTAGGTTGCGGTAACCCGGATAAGACAATATCTATATTCTCTTCTTCCGATATATTGGTAATGCTAAACAACCGGTACGGCCTATTGGCAATTCCTGTAAATCCAAGATCTTTCATTTTATCGGTATTTACTGACTCTATGTCATTGGAAACTAGTAGCCTGAAAATATCGAGGTCTTCTCTGTACTTCCTAGATAAATCAAGTTGGTCATTTTCATAGAAGACAACGTACGTGAAGTTAAGACTATTCTCTCCAGGGGGAATTGGGGACACTAGAGCAAATCCACTATCGACCTGAACTAATCTTGCATCAGTTAGGTCAGATTGAACATCTAGATTTACAGCCCCAGAGGGCAATGGGAATCGAATGAAATTCATCGGGTTTTCTCCAGAAAGGTCCGGGACAAATGTAAGATCTCCCGTATTGGAAATTTTGATCGTTTCGAATACCGAAATTGCCCGTTTCGATCTGTCTAGATTCATCAATAACATAGAAGCTTCTCGAAATGATAATTTGTCCATTTCTTCCGTCGTCTCATAGACTTTGAATAAAACATTGCTCAATTGAGACTGGTCTGTAATTCGTATAGGAGAAGAATGCTGTACACCTAAATAAACTGTAGTTAAGGTATAAATTAATCCTTCCCCTGATAAGATATTTTCAAAGATAAAGGACCCACTTTGGTCTGGAACCGTAGACCTTGTGTCTATCAGTTCCTCTTTATTGAACACATGAAGGATCACTTTCGGTTTCTCTTTACCAGATAAAGTTAGAACAAAATCTTCGGAGTTTTCATCTGTCCCATTCACAACTGAACCATTAACTGAAATCAAATTATCCGCAGCAAGAATCGATTCAGGTACAAAAGGAAGAGAAAAAAAGAACACTAGTGTCAACACGCCAAAGAAGATACTTCTAAGATTTATTCGTATTTCCTTCACGTAACTTATATCTTTCGTTATTGTTACTTATAGTAAATTTAGATGATACCAGTACTTTAAAAAGTTCTACCCTTAACAGGTACTGCTTAACTTCATTTCTTTTTCTCACGAAGTAATCGAATCTCTTTTTCTATGCTATTGCTCTCTTTTCCAAGCTCATCTTCTAACCTTAGTATATTGGCGATTTCACTACGGATCGTATCAAAACGTGGCTGATATTCTTCTACAGATACAAGCCCAACAAGAAAATCATTCTCAAGAATACGAATTGATTGATACAAAGAATTTCTTTCGTTTCCAATCTGCTCAAAAGGATCTTTATAAAGAGGTTGGTCTTTAGAGAATTTTAAGAAAAACGGCAAGGAAACAATTACCATCACAGTAGCTACCATGACCACTATAATTACTACTACCACAAGATATTCTCTCTAAAGATATTTGGTGTACCCGACCTATATTCCTGCCTCTGTTGCAATAGTACGTCCTTTGGAGGGCATTGGAGGACGACTATATTTAGGCCACAATGCAACCACTGTACCTAAAATAGCAATTGGACCTGCTAACCACATCCACCATACAAGTGGATTAACGAGGAATCTAAAGATAACTCTTCCGTCGCTCAGTGTTTCAGTAGAAACTATATAAAAATCTTCGACAGGTGTAGACCAAATTGCTGCTCGTGTAGCAACCATCCTGAAGTCAGGGTAAAATGCACGCCACACAGTCATCTGGCGAGAGGACCCATCGTTTACCGAAACTTCCACCGTATTAAAGTATTCGGTGCGATCAGGGCTCTTTTTCGTTGATTCACCTAAATATTCCACCGTGTATTTCCCTAAGTTGATCTTTTCCCCTGGTGCCAAAACAGCATCTTTCTGTGTATTGAAAAACGAGGATCCTATGACACCAAATGCCAGCACAACAATTGCTAAATGAACAATATATCCCCCATACCGAGGCCTGTTTGAAGCAATAAGACTGATAAATGCTTTAACGTAATTATCCCCTCTTTGATGTCTAATAAAAGTACCGCGTATCCATTCCTGAAATATACCGCCCACAACGAGAAAGCAAACAGCAAACGCGATAAGTGGATAAATAGAATGCATCCCAAAAGCAAGCAGCACGATAACCAAACACAACGTTATTCCTCCCGGAATGAATAGCGATCTACGAAGAGTCCTAAGTGAGGAACGACGCCATGATAATAGCGGTCCAATTCCCATGAGGAAAATAAGCCCTACAAATATCGGGCCATTCACTTGATTGTAGAAAGGTTCACCTACAGTAACCGTTGCACCTGTGAATAATTCTGAAACGAGAGGGAATATCACCCCCCAAAGAGTTACAAATGCAATACCGATCAGCAATAAGTTGTTGATTAAAAAGGATGCTTCTCTCGACAGCATAGATTCTAAGGGACGTGATCCTTTTAGAACATCGTAGCGAAGGAAAAAAACCAAGAAAGAAAAAACCAAGCTAACCCCAAGAAAAGCCAAAAACACCCACCCTAAATTTGATGCTCCGAACGAATGTACAGAAGGGACTGGCCCTCCCCTATTAATAAAGATTCCAAATAAAGCTAAGGTGAATGAGATATTAACCAAGGCTACATTCCACATTCTGAACATGCCCCGCCTCTTCTGAACAATTGCGGAATGAACGAATGCGGTTAAGACCAACCATGGCATAAGTGCCGCATTTTCGATAGGGTCCCAAGCCCAGTAGCCACCCCAACCTAAAATTGTATATGCCCACCACGCTCCTAGAAGGAGCCCAATACCAAGCATAGCCCAAATTATAAGACCCCAAACTCTCCCAATATCCACCCAATCCTCAATATTCTTTCCTGATATCAAGGCACCCATAGCAAAAGAGAATGGCAAAGTCATCCCTATAAGACCTGTCATAAGGACAGGTGGATGAATAAACATGCCTGGGTGCCTTAATAGAGGGTTGATTCCTTGCCCATCGAGCGGAGTGAATGGAAGTGTGTCAAAAGGATTCGCTAGAAAGACCATCACTCCTATAAAGAAAGTGGCAACGGACATCATAACGAAATTAGCATAAGGGAGCATTTCTTTCAGCCGAACCGGAGCTAAAGCCATAGACAACGTAATCATCACTGAAAGAACTAATGCAATAAATAAAAGAGATCCTTCATTCCCCGCATAAAGGGCTACCCAGGTGTAGATATGATCCATAGCTCGATTGCTATGGGCAGCAACGTATTCGAGGCTGAAGTCCCTAGCTACAAAGGCCCACACAAGATTTATCGTAGCAATACCTATAACTACAGAAACTAAGTACGTTGCGTATCGTGAACTGTCCACAAGTTTTGAGTTGTTCTTGTATGCACCTAAAACAGACCCAAGTGCTGCATAAAGAGAAAGTATTAGTGAAAATAGAAGTAGGCCTGAACCTAGTTGTGCCATCATTTATTCCCGATCCGCCGCATGAAATGTTTCCGGGTTTTCCACGCCTAATAAATCAATTTCTTGATCAACCCTCCGAAGATATGGGTTGATTTGGTTTTTAAGCATCTTCGACGTTTTTATATTTTGGCTCATGTCTTCTCTACCTCCTAGTCGTTGCATATTCTTCATGAGGAAATAAAGAAGTAATATCGCTCCAAGTAATCCAACAGGTGGAACAACCCACACTAGTAAACTAAATCCACTTTTTGGTGGTGCGGCAAGCACGGATTCACCGTATCTGTCAACGAAAAATTGTAGTATCTGTTCCTCTGACTCTCCAGCCTGCAATTTTCTTGTTACTATATCTCTCATCTGTACAGCTAATTGAACTTGAGCTTGGTCAATCGTTTCACTCGGACAAATCGGGCATATAAGTAATTTGTTAATATGCTGTGCCTCATCATCAGACGAAGAAACTCGATCTTCAAAACTACATGCATAAAGGATAATGGAAAAGACTAATAACCAAGCTATAAAAAAAGTTATTCGAAACCTTGACCGTATTTTAGAATGAATATGCAAGAGAGAAGTTAGTTCTTCTTTAGATCAGCTATCTCAGTTAGACCAACTTCTCTGTATTTTAATAGGCACCTATCAATAACACAAGATGCTAATCACTTACCTTGTAAAGACCGAATATAGTGAACTATAGTCCATCGATCTTCGGCAGAGAGAAGTCGCCCAAACGGTGGCATAACCATCTGTCCTTCTGGTACACCATAAGTAGCGGCGAAGCCTTTTGTGAGAATTTGATATATCTCACCATCCGATTTCTTATACGAAGGACCTGATGCGGACAAGTTTGCTGGTACTCCACTATACCCTGCTTCCTTAAAGTGTTGAACCATTGATCCATCCCCAAGCCCAGATGCCCCATGACACATGGCACAGTTCGTTTGAAAGAGAGTGTTCCCAAGTTCGATAGTACTTATTTTGGTTAAAATAGGGTTCTTTAAGTTTTTAGCTTCAGCAAGCGAATACTCAACTTCAGAGGGATGTGGTTTTGTCAAATCAACGACAAATTCCGAACCGATGGCAACGCTCACTGGAACAGATCCTGATGGTGCTGACAGACTTGGTGGTTCGTTAATCTTATATGATTGTTGATAATGCATCTCTGTGAAGAAATCGACAGGATAAGACCCCTGAGACAATCCTGCCTTAGAACATCCAGTAAATAGAAACACACCTAATAAGACAAAAAGGAATAACCAAGACTTTTGTTTCACCATCATAGTATGAGTTCTAAAAGAATCTTTCATAATCAATTTCTACGTTTCCTGAAGTACGTCGTCAGCCCCAGCCCTTTTCAGTAGTTTTTCGACCGAGTTAACCCTGTCTTCTGAACACTCTAAGGTAATACCAATATAGCCTTCCGTAATACGAGGGTCATAAATGCCAGCTCGAGGGTTTGGGAGTCTGGATTCAAAAAATATCCCTAATACAGTGAAGAGGATTGCTCCTAGCATGGTTCCTTCATAAGCAATAATAAGCATCGTAGGAATTGAAAGTATCGGTTTTCCACCCGTCACCATCGGATATGCCAATTGCGTTCCAACTGTAATCAGCAAAGCAGTTGAAATTCCAAGAATGGCTCCAATAAAGGGAAAGATATATAGCCTGTGCTTAACTTCACGTTCTCCGAAAGCACCTTCCGGATATGGAGAACCAGTCAAGATATCAAAGTTGTCTGAACCATATCCAGACTGCTCCAGCGCTTCAGTAGCTGCTGCAGCTTTCTCGGCTTCTTTGAAAAGCCCTAGCATCTGCGTCATAACCTAGCTCCTTAACAAAAAATTACTCTTCGACTTTTAGGGCCGGAACTTTCCTGCGGCCAATTTGGATCTCATCACTCAGTATTTGGCCCTCTTTAATGTCGAAAATAGGTATTAGTGGAAACACTTTCGAGAAAAGTAGCATCATTAACGTAACAAAGGCAAACGTCCCCGTAACCATGATGATCTCAAATATACTGGGGGAGTAGGAACTCCAATCGAAAGTTAATGGTTGTTTTCTTGCCAAACCAGGGACAACGATAAGGAATCGTTCGATCCACATCCCAATATTAACCGATATTGTCGTAACCAGCATCCACATTGGACTACGTCTAACACTTTTAAATAACCATAGAGGTACAGGGAGAAAGTATCCCGTAACAATAAAAACAATGAACATCGGTGCAAATGGCCATGTCAGTACCTGAAGTTCCCTTAATGCAATCTCTTGCCCTTCTAAGTTATAAAGGCTTGCAAGTATTTCCATAATAAAGAAATAAAACCATGCTGTGGCTATTGCAATAAGTAGTTTTCCAAGCGCATCTAAATGTTCTTTGCGTATGTATGCTTCCCAGTTGTAGGCATAACGCAATATGATCATCACGGTTACAACACCAGAAACACCAGAATGTACGGCTCCAATAACAAAGTATGGGGCAAAAATGGTCGAATGCCAACTTTCTACCGCTATAGCCGCCGCAAAGTCCCACGAGACGATACTATGAACTGACACAAACACAGGCAATAACAGGGCTGACAGAAGAAATCCTGCTACAATCTGTAGCTTCCATTGCCTAGGGGTGCCACGCCACCCGAGTGATAAGAGGGAATAAATTTGGTGTCTTACCCCAGTAGTTCGATCCCGAATTACGGCTAAATCTGGTATCAGAGCTACTACCACAAAAAGAATACTCCCAGTAAGGTACGTCGTTATTGCGCTGGGGTCCCATATGAGTGCTGACCTTACATTTGGGAAAATACCACGTGCAAAGTCGTATGGAAGAGGCCAAGTAAGGAGTCTCCATACCCTACCAACATGCATAAAGATGTTCGTAGCAGCTACCATCAGTGAGAAAACAGTCAGAACTTCTGCAGCACGAGTAGCAGGACGCCTCCATTCTGCCTTACTTAATCTCAGGATAGCCGAGAGCATCACGCCAGCATGGCTAATGCCAATCCAGAACACAAAGTTTGTCACAAAGAATCCCCACATGATCGGGCGATTTAAGCCAGTAAGTCCAAGGCCCATAACGATGACGCAAGCCCAAGCTACAATCGCTGCAAACATAACCGTAGCGGAAATGCCTACAGCTGGCCAATACCACCGCCTCGCTTTTAGCACATTATTAAGCAGGTCGCTATTGATCTCAGCGTCTGTTTGGACTCTCCGCTCTTGCATTCCTGTTATTACTCCTCTTCAATCCCTTAAATATTACTTAATCAGGTTTTCCGTGAACTATTATTTCTCTTCTAAGATAACGTCGAACAGTTCGAAGCATCATACCTTCTTTCATTTCCCAGAAGGAAACAATTGGTACAATCTTAGAAACCAACAGGTATATAAAAATAGCCCCAGCTATACCTCCGAAGACCATTAAAAGATCACCTATATCTGGGTAATTAGTACCCGGCATGGATGACAACGCATGTTTATCCAAAGAATCAGTAATAGACCATGATGGTACATACAGACGGATTTTATCCACTAATGTTCCTAGCAGTACTGAGACTCCCGCTAAAGTAGGACCCCAAACAGTCTTGCGAACCGAATTCCAAAGAAGAATCAAAAATGGGCATACAAAACATAGCAAGAATGCCGCAATAAACAGAGCCATGTATGGACCAAACATGAATAGCTCAAGAATATCTTTTTCCGCAGGAATCCTTCCATACCAATAAACTATAAAGCCAGACCACCAGAAATAGAACCACAAAAGAGACAATGCAAGTAGAATTTTACTTGCTCCCCAAAATTGCTCAACGCCAATATATTGCTCCAATCGAGCAAAGCGGCGAATGAGATACAAACCAACAATGGTTGCAGCAAGTCCAGCCTGTAGTGCAGTTAAAGTTTGGAAGGTCGGATATATGGCATCTCGCCAACCAGGAACAAGACTAAGGGATAGATCTATACTAAATATACTCATCGTATAAATGAACAACATTAAATAAAAGACACCAAGAAGGGTCACTCCGAGGTTAACTATTTTCCACTGCTTCCATGTTCCATACCACCCAAGAGAGAGACGGTTGTAATTCACGCGAGATTCACTTTTCTGATCACGTAATTTCGCAATATCCGGTAAGGCTGATAAATACAAAAGGGCAAGACCGCAAATAACAAGAAACAGTAATGCCAATAAATCATACGCATGGGGAGCCCCAGGTATTTTCCCATAGGTTCCTATTCCAAAAGGACCATCATGATCCTGGAACCATATCGTTCTCCTACCAGAGGCAGAAGGTATTAAGAATAAGAGTGGGATAAAAAGTAACAGTGTTAGCAACCCTACAGATCCATAAATTTCAGCTACGCGTGTCATAGGACGACGCCAGTGTGCCTTCACAAGGCGTAAAGCTACAGCAACTATCGGTGCAGCACCTGCTGTAGTTAGAAGAAACGCCACCATTGCTGCATAGTACGCCCAAGGTTCTCTATTATCACTATTGAATTCCTCGGTAAAGAAACGCACAAGGAACGCAAGGATTCCAAGTGAAAATATTCCTCCCGTAATTAAAAGGGCGTTACGGTACAATTTCCCTTTGCTCGCATGGGACGCGAGTAAGTCGCGGGAAAAATCATCAGCATTGGGTAATTTCGGAACGTGGATATTATGACCCATGTCCACCACCCACTACAGTTGCTGTTTTATCGACTCGTTTTAAATACGTCACATTAGGATCTGTCCCTAAACCTTCTAAGAGTCTGTAATGCCTTTTGTCATCCCTCATTTTAGAAACATGGCTATTGGGATCATTCCCGTTCCCAAAAACAATCGCACCAGTTGGGCAGGCCTGAGAACAAGCAGGTTGCACTTCACCATCCACAACCTCTCGTTCAGTCTTATCTGCGTTTCGTTCAACACGCCTGATGCGCTGAACACAAAAACTGCATTTCTCCATTATCCCCCTGCTACGAACTGTAACATCCGGGTTCAACTGGTTACGGAGGCTCTCCGGCCATACAGGTTCCCAGAAATTAAAAGATCTCACACTATAAGGACAGTTGTTAGCACAATATCTTGTTCCTATACATCTGTTATATACCTGAACATTCATACCCTCATTATTATGATAGGTAGCAAAAACAGGGCAAACAGGTTCACAAGGAGCATTATCACAATGTTGGCACAGCACTGGAATAAACCGAGCCTTAACTTTCGTAACGTCTCCGGTTTGTTTGGATTCTTCTATCCCGTCCCAATACCTCTCAATTCGAATCCACTGTATCGCTCTTTTTTGATTAAAAATGCCTTCTGAGTTAAGCGGTACATTATTTTCAACCTGACATGCCACAACGCACGCCTGACAACCAGTACATCGGTCGGTATCAACTGCCATCTGCCATTTATAGCCTTTTTTAGCCATGTTTACACATTCCTAATGAGTATCGGGTCGGGTTGTTTGAACAATAGGTTGCCCCGGCAGTTCCACGGGAAGGACTGTTCCTTCTAATTTCGATAACCGAGTCCAATTCGCTGTCTTTGACACCTTTACACGAGTCGCAGCCCAGGCAAATGCCTCCACCTCGTCCTTACCGCCTATTTTCACGGATTTGGCCGATAAGACATCAAGGACGTTCGAGCCACGTTGTTTGCCAACTAAGGATTTATGTAAATCATCCCCTATCTCAAAATTTCCATAAATCTTGTGTCCTTGACCCAAAACCACAGAAAGTACGTCTCGATGAGCGGCAGGATTAAGGTAGGCTATGGCGGTGATTTTCCTTCCTTCCGCACCTTCTATTTCCAATACATCACCTTCACGAACAGACATCGTTTCTGCCCGTTCAGGGTTTATTTCTGCCCAGGTATGCCAAACGGCGGTAGTTATTGGATCAGGGGTCGCCTGTAACCACGGCAAATTTGCACCTTGGCCTTCACCTATAGACAGAGACGAAAATGGCAAAAGGTAAAAAGTGTCTGTTCCATTCACCCCTCCAAAATCTGGCTCCTCTGCCTTGTCTGGTAACCGTACTGAAGGTACAGAGGAGGTCTTTTCTTTCGTTTTCATATCCCACCAGCCGCCTCGTTGAAGAACAGCATTCCAAAACTCTTCACGAGTCCCTCCGCGTACTGAACCCACTGATTTGTCATGTAGAGTCCATGCTCGATCTCTGAGAGCATCCTGCACGTTTCTCCAAGGTAAATTAGATACATTGCCAAGCCTACTTGACACTTCTAATAAAACATCTCCAAAAGAACGTGTATCAGTACCTGAGAAAGTATTCACAACTGGTTGCTGGAGTGTAACTGTCTGATATCCAGGGCCGGGGTCTGGGACATCATCTCCCCAAGATTCGAGATAGGTAGGTTCCGGCAGAATAAGGTCCGCCATATTTGTTGTTTCGTCCATAAAGCTGGAAAAGCTTACGACCTTGTCAACCTGCTCAAGTGCTTCTGAAAAGCCCAGAGCAGCAGGCAAACTATAAACTGGGTTTGCACGGCGTATAATACAAAGATCTACGTTTCCTGAGTTCATTTCCCCAACAGCCTTACGCCAAGATCCAAAGGAAGAAGCATCCGAAGGAGCCATTTCAATTGGAGAGGATGGATTGAACTGTATTCCTCCAATCGAACCAACACTCCCCAAAACATGGTTAAGTGTATATATGGCTTTTAAGTTGAAAAAGCCATTTGTATGAGCCGCCGCTGACCCCCCTCCTATAACCAAGCTCTTCGGGTGATCAGCTAGTTCTTTCGCTAACTCTCTAACGGTCGTCACGCTTACGCCAGTTTTTGTGGCCGTTTTAGCTGGATCAAACTGAGAAAGCTCATCAAGGCTTGAAGCGTTCTTGTCGACTCTGAAAGGATGTTCGGAAAATAGAACATACGCAACGCTCAAAGCAAGGAGACCTTCATAACCAGGGTTCACATATACCCAATTATCAGCATTAGCTGCTGTTATAGACATTCTGGGCTCTACGTGAGTTAACGTGCCTCTATGTCTGGTTGCGGGTGCAATCCCTTCCTTGCCTTGGCGGAATTCGCCATATGCTCTAGAGTAATGCACAGGTGAAAGCCAAGTTCCCAGAAAATCTGCTCCGAAGTTCAGGATGTGATCAGCATTCGCAATATCAAAGACTGGTATACGGTCCTGGTCAAAAACATCTTTCACAACAGCTCTTAGAACCGTCTGTTCGATGGGTTCTAGAGAAAGATAAGTACCACCTTGAGACTTTGCAAAACGATTAGCCAGGACACCAAGGCTGCCTCTCTCCAGATTAGTCGCTAGAAGAGTTCGCTTTCCAGAGTTTTGGACATAACGTGTTAATTCAGCAATTGCATCTTCCCAAGAAATACTTTCATACTGTCCATCTCCTCTATTGCCCACCCGGCGCTTTGGAGTATCAAGTCTATCGGGATTATATAATGCCTGTAGCCCAGCCTGACAACGAACAGAAGATTTCCCTTGGCTTATAGGATGATCAGGGTTACCCTCGATCTTGATAGCTCTACCTTCTATAACCCTCACAATTATGCCTTCTGCTCCATAGCTAGCAGTATCAGGGTTAGTTCGGGTTGCATACCATCCTTCAAGTCCTGAGACTAGGTCCTCAGGAAGATTAACAGGACTCTGAACCTCAATTTCTTCATCAGGAATACCGCACCCGTAGAAGGCTACAGCAGTCGCCGCACTAAGACCTGACCATTTCAAAAATTGTCGCCGTGTGGTTTTCACTAACACTCCCTCTTAGTAATGACAGATGGCACAATCAGTTGGCGCATTATATTCTCTGTGACAATCAACGCAATCTCCCATTTTCAATGAACGTACCTGTTTCACTTTCGTCATTTCAGCGACTGCACCATGACAGGTAGAGCAAACATTGGCTGATGTAACTGAAAGAGTTGAACCCAAAACAACATTAGGATCTATCTTACGTGCAAGATCCAAGTCTATTTGATTTTTAGCCACATTTAACCTTTTATCCAATTTGTCGACCACTGTCTTTTGTCCAGAGAAGAAGGTCACATGGGCCTCATGCACGAATTGGACATGATCAGGCAGCCTATGTACACGTGTCCAATTTATCGGAGTCCCTGTATCAAAAGCCGTCCTCAGTTTCGCTATTTCTGTTTTTGCCTGATCAGTAGTTCCTAGAACCTGACTATGGCAAAACATACATTGCTGAACAGAAGGGATCGTTGCTGCACTACCCTTTTCAACATTGCGGTGGCAGAAAGAACATTCTAAACCAATGCCTCCATCAGCAATGGATCCTGCGTGTATTGTATGAGGAAATGCTATCGGTTGATCTGGGCCTGAAGCAAATAAAGGTACACCGAACCAAGCTTTGAGAAGGAATAAACCTATCCCACCCGTAACTAATAAACCACCCATACCTAGGATGGCAACTAAAACAATAACAATAGGAGGTATACCACGCATATGCTTATCTCAAAAGAGCCTTAACTAGATACCTCGGTTATATTGCGTATGAAAGACATGATGATTTTCATTCTTATATCCACCAACGTGTCCAAAAATCGTTAATGAAACCCATTCCAGATATTGAAACAACTAAGGATATTATAGCCAAGAGAAGGGCACCCAACCCACCAAGGTATATCATAGGTCTGACCCTACCAAAACTTTCGGGTAATTGACCGGATGAAACGAGAGATGGTATAAGTGCATGAGCGAGAAGCATGTGCGTAGCAAAACCAATAATAAAGAACCAGAATAGCCACAGGAATCGAAGAACCCAAGAAATGTCAGCCCAAATTGCAGTAGTAATTACTTCAGGGTCCATAAATCTCCTCGAAATATTTAAACCTGCGGGGTCGTACCCAAACAGGAAATAATTGAGTATCCTCACTCTAGCAGATGGATGGTTTCTTGTGAAGTCTCTTTTAGATAAACCACGTGACCACTTGATTATTTTTTCCAGACCGTCTCTTAATATTTTATATTTTAGGATTATTTTTACTTCTATATCTACCTAATATCGCTTGCATTATTATCCTGTACGTATAAAATGGATCCTGTTAGAAGGTCTATAACAACACCAGAAACGGTAACGGCATATGCATAAAGACGGAATCACCCAAGACACCTCCTCCTATTCGAGAAGATCATTCCTAAGAACAGCTGGTCTTGGGTTATTTGCTTTGGCTTTTGCAGGAGTGATGTCTCGCAATAGTAGGATTGGAAAAAATGGCGGAAAGAAACTCCCTGCTGAAGGATCACTTTTCGAACCGCGCAGACAGGATCTTCTTAGATACTGGAAGTCTCGATTTCTCCCAACCAGAAAACTCGATTAAACCATATATGGAATCTATGAGGATTATGCTCGATTTTGTTTTTTAGCTATCCTCTGATACGCCACTCCTATATCTCTAAGTCTTGGTTCTCCATCCACCAAACACATGGGATAATAATGGGTATTTAGCTTGACGACTACCTTTGTGAATAATGGATGTTTCTCACGATGTTCGGAGAAGACTTTGATTTTTTCTCCCGAAGACAAGCGAACAGTATATATATAATGAGTCCCCAGAAAAACTCGTTCGATAATAACTCCACCTCCTTCAGGATCAGCTTCTATGGATATGTCATCAGGACGAACCATCACTTCAATTACATCTCCCTGAATACCATTTTCCGTATTTGACAATTTCCCAACTTCAGTAACCAATGCACCATCTTTTAGATATACTGGAAGGAATTGAGCATGCCCCATAAATTCTGCGACAAATCTTGTCAGAGGCTTCGTATAAACCTCTTCTGGCGTATCAACCTGCTCTAATCTTCCACTGTGCATTACTGCAATTCGATCGCCCAAATACATCGCATCTTCTTGGTCATGTGTCACAAATATTGCAGTAGCCTCGGCTTTTTTGAGTATCCAACGTACTTCAGCACGCAAATGAGACCTAAGTCCCATGTCAAGGTTTGAAAATGGTTCATCAAGTAAAATGACATCTGGTTTAGGCGCTAATGCCCGGGCAAGAGCAACTCTTTGTTGCTCTCCCCCAGATAATTCATGAGGCATACGGTGTTCGAGTTCTGTTAAACCGACCAAGTCCAATGACTCTTTAATTCTTGATACTCGATCCGTTTTGCGGTCTAACCCATAACTAACATTTTCAGCAACGTTCATGTGAGGAAATAGGGCGTAGTCCTGTGCTACCATTCCTATATTACGTTTCTCTGGTGCTTCAAGAATTCCTGGCCCTGCGAGTATTCGCCCCTCTACTGCTAATGTGCCACGATCAGGATATTCGAAACCAGCGATCATTCTCAGAAGTGTTGTTTTCCCACAAGCACTTGGCCCTAAGATGACCAGAAGTTCACCATGATATAGGGTTAACTCAACATCATATACTGCATCAATTCCCCCATATCGCTTAGTTAAACCGAAACAACGTATTGCTGGTGGTTTCATTGCTTCAGATTCCCTTCACGCAAAAGGAGCCAGGTTGTTGGTATTGAGGCAAGAAGGATTAATAAAAGGGCTGGTGCCGCAGCTCGAGCGAAAAAGGCTTCTGAGGCTGCGAACCATATACTTGTTGCAAGTGTTTGAAACCCGGGAGGACTAAGTAACAAAGTAGCTGGTAATTCCTTTAATGTAGCTATGAACACTAAACTAGCACCAGCAAGAATGGCCGGTCTTAATAACGGTAAAGTGATAGTCATTAAAACCCAAAATCTTGCACGCCCAAGGCTTCGAGCCGATTCTTCAATTGAAGGATTCACTTGAAGAATAGATGCCCTGAGCACTCCTAATGCTACTGGAAGAAATAAGATTAAATATGCAAACAATAACAAAAAAACTGTCTGGTATAAAAGAGGCGCAAGGTTGATGCCGAAGAAAATTAATGCAAGTGCGACAACTATCCCTGGAAGGGCAAACCCAACGTAGCAAAGTTTTTCAAGTAACGTATTTAACCAGCTTGGATATCGAATAGAAAGAAAAGCAATAGGTAGTGAAGCTACAACAGTTATAACAGATGCAGAAATAGAGATCAATATAGAGTTAAGAGCTCTGCCCCACATTAAGTCTAGTGTTTGCCCTGCATACAAGCCTTGGATCGTCCAGTAACAAAGAATAGCGACTGGAACAGCTAGGGATGCAAATATAATACTAGTGCAAAAAGTAAAAACTGGCCAACGCCAACGTCCAAGGGACATTAGGATCAAGGGACGGATTGCTCCAGACGTGACTCTGTAATAACGACCTTTCCCTCTCATCTTGTTCTCGCCAAAAAGAATGAGAAATGCTACAACCACCAACATTAACGATTGAACGGCTGCCAATCCACGATTAAACCCTTCATATTGAAGAAATATAGACCAGCTAAAAGTTTCGTAACGAAGAAGGGATACTGCACCAAAATCGCTCAAAGTATACAAGGCTACTAGGAGTGCTCCTGCAGCAATAGAAGAACGAAGTTGAGGCAACGTTATCCTGAAAAATGTTAACACTTGACCAGAACCTAAACTTCTCGATGTCTCTTCAAGTGCCATGTCTAGCTTAAATAACCCTGAACGCACCGTTAAAAGCACGAATGGATAACTCATTAACGTCAAACTTAACATTGCACCAGGAAGGCCATAAATTTCCGGGAGTCTCTCCACATTAAATAACATTTCCAACCCCTGTTGAAGGGACCCTTTGGGGCCAAGAACTGCTATAACTACTAGTGCCCCCACATAACTAGGTATGGACAAGGGTAATATTGCCATCACGGTTATGACCCGCCGAAAAGGCAAATTAGATCTTACTGTAAACCAAGCGATTGGTACTGCAATAGCAATAGATGCACCAGTAACGCCAATAATCAACATGGCTGTTCGAAAGAATGTTCTTATAGTTCGTTCACGGAAAAACAAGTCCCATGCTTCAGACGCATCCGAAAATGACCTAATGCAAAGATATATTATCGGCAAAATCATAGAAAAGGCCAGTATTCCTGCTGGAATCAGCAGGAATGCCGGGGAGGAACCTATGATTTTCGAATAAAGTATGCTATGCAATCACAAATATTCAACCCAACTTAAGCGATCAGTCCGAGCTCTCGCAAAATTGCTTGGGTTCCCTTCAGATCTCCTAATGTGCTCAACGGAACAGATGGCACCATTTCCAATGGTGCCATCTCTGGACTTATCTTAACAGACGAGACCATTGGATATTCGTAGGTTTTTTCAGCAAAATATTTCTGCGCTTCATCTGAAAGCATATAATTAATGAATTTCTGTGCAGCTTCAGAATTCGAACTGGTTTTTAATATTCCTGCTCCCGCGACCATCACAAAGGAACCAGGTCCACCTTCACTAAGATGGTAGTTTTTAGCTTTGAGTGTTCCTTTCTCAGCCAATATCCGATGTAAATAATAGTGGTTAACTAAACCAATATGTATTTCACCCGCATCAGTTGCAACTACTTGGGTTGAGTTGTTAGAGAATTCTTTTGCCCCATTAGCAGCGATACTTTTAAGCCATCCTTTTGTTTTTTCATCTCCCCATAAATGTCGCATGGCAGAGATCATTGTTTGAAAAGAACCATTCCTTGGTGCCCAACCAATCCTTCCATTCCACTTTGGATCTGTAAATCCATTCAGGGTCTTCGGAAGATCAGCAACATTAATTTTATCTGTGTTATAGACTACCGTACGAGAACGGCCAGAAATACCAACCCAAACCCCTTTGTCAGATTTTGCCCACGCCGGTACAAGCCTCAAAGTTTCTTTTGACAAAGGAACAAACATTGACTCAACTGCCCCAAGGCCTCCAGGGTCTTGAGCAAAAAAGACATCTGCAGGAGTTTTGCTTCTTTCTTCTAACAGTGTGCTCACCATTTCAGATGTCTTACCATATTTTACAGCAACTTCAACTCCTACATTAGCAATAAATTTATCTATAATCGGTTTCATCAATATTTCACTACGCCCAGAATAGACAGTAAGCTGTTGCGGAACAGTTGTGGCAGTAGGTGCAGGAGCCACAGGTGTAGAAGCAGGTTCAGAAGAACCCAAACAGCCGACAAACACAAGAGACATCAGCAAAAAAGCCCAGAATAAGAAACGAGAAATCGTACGCATTCTATCAATCATCCTTTAATTGACATGCACTAATTACTTCAGGAATTAGTGTACCTAAATATTAAAACACTGTCTATGCTAATTTAAACAGTTTACATACATACATTTTAAGTGTTCATGAAGACAAAAGACCTAACGCAAACAACTTGACACAAACAATCAAAAACATTAGCCTTCAACGCATTAAGGAGTTGGGATGGCGCACAGCATTATTAATGCGAAAATAGCTAGGTGCCCGTGTGGGAGCACTCATGTATCACATGTTGCACAAAACTACCTTTTATGCCTCTACGTCATGAAGGAACAAGGAATAAGGGCAACCCCAGCCCATATTGCAGACTATATTCGAAAAATTCCAGCCACTGAAAGACTCGGTGCTTCCCTCCCATCAGTAGTTGGAATGATACGCCGTATGGTTAAAGAAGGCTTTGTAGAAATATCAGGAAAAAAAGACGTGTCACTTACAAGAATTGGCAAAGTTTATGCAGAGCAAATGGTTCGGCGTCATCGGCTAGCCGAACGAATGGTCGTAGATTTGCTAAACCTTGATTTAGCCAGTGCACACATAGAAGCTCATCAGCTTGAGCACGCAATGTCACCTGAATTAGAATCGAAAATACGGGAACGGCTAGGAAACCCCACTACCTCTCCTTTTGGGCATCCAATACCCGGTAGTAATTATAAGGAGCCACAAGGTGACATCACAACTCTTGAAAAAGCAGTACCAAAACAACCCTATTTAATAGAACGAATACCAGAGGACGACCAAGAATTACTCCGGTTCTTTATCGAACACAATGTTATGCCTGGTCAAGGAATAGAAGTCATAGAGTCTGGCCTTTACAGAGGTGTGGTCAGTTTCCAAACCACAGTTGGTGAAACTTCGATTGGATATGAAGCAGCTAAAAGCATCCGGGTTGTCAAATCAGACAATTAATGTCACCTTATGGCGCCACAAAAAGCCATCGTCAATAACCTCTTGGAATGGTACAGAAAACACTCTAGGGATTTGCCATGGCGGAAAACAACCGACCCATACGCAATTTTTGTTTCAGAGATGATGCTTCATCAAACACAGGTGAACCGGGTTGTCCCTAAGTATATTGAATTCCTAAACGAATTTCCCACCTTGAAATCACTTGCAGATGCAACACCAGGAGCAGTTATAAAAGCTTGGGCAGGACTTGGATATAACCGACGTGCACTATGGATACATACTGCTGCCAAAGATATTGTATCGAGATTTAAAGGACGTATACCTTCCGACACATCAGAATTAGAGGCATTAAATGGTATAGGGAAATATACGGCTTCAGCGATTGCTTGCTTCGCATTTAAAAAACCGGTTCCTGTGATCGATACTAACATCCGTAGAGTGATAGGGCGGTTGTTCTTTGATGAAACACTTCCTAGGGAACATGCAATCCACATAATAGCTACATCAATGCTTGAAGTGATACCAAATAAATATGCCTCAGAATGGAACCAAGGACTCATGGACCTAGGGGCCCTTATATGCAAACCCTCGATGCCTCAATGTCCGCAGTGTCCAATGATCGGTTCTTGTGCCTATTATTTACAATTACATTCATCCTCCAAACAAAATAAAAATTGGCGGGCCCCAAAAACTCTTCGAGAACCTTTCAAGGGGTCTAGAAGATATTATAGGGGGCGCATCATACAACATTTACGAGCGCTTCCACTTGGCACATCAACCGACTTGCAAACACTAAAGGGAAGATTGGCTAGAGAAGCTGAGCTATTAACCACACCTTCGATCTACGACTTGATACTCATGCTCCGAGATGAAGGATTGATCATAATAAACGAACATACCGCAAATACAAAGGCCAACTTAGTCCGAGTACGTCTTCCTTAATAATAGAAGAAGGACACCTTGCAATTACCTTCTGCCAAAATCACGGTCCAGATCTCTTTTGGTTAATTCGATCATGGTTGGGCGACCATGAGGACAGGTATGCGGATTTTTCAAATCCTCCAACTGTCTCAATAAAGCAGACATTTCTTCTTGAGACATCGAATCACCCGCCCTCACTGCTCCATGGCACGCTATCGAGGCTGCTAGAATGTCATCTGGGCGATTTTCATGACCAGACTGAGAGAGTGACTGTAGTATCTCTATAAAAACTCTATCTATACCCATGTTTTTTGCAATTGTGCTTGGCACGCCACGTAGCAAAAACGTACTGCCTCCAAATTTTTCACCATCAAAGCCATAAGACTTCAAAACTTCACCCCATAAGTCGATTATTTCAATTTGGGATGAAGATAATTCCAAGGTCAATGGTGATAAAAGACCTTGGATCATGGATCCTTGAACACTAAGACGTTGCGAACACACTAACTCAAATACTATTCGCTCATGAGCAGCGTGTTGGTCAATGAGATACATTCCGGTTGGCCCCTCCGCAACTATATACGTTTTCGCTAATTGTCCTAATACGCGCAAAATTGGCAATTTATCTCTGATTAACGATCGCTCTTCAGAATAAGCGTCAGTAATTAATTCTTGATTGGCGATTCCCCCATCATGCGAAGATGTGATTACGGGCGTTATACGCGAAGCAATAGTCGATAAGTTATGTCCTTGAAGAGCAAAATTTGAGCGGGCCAAAGGAACAGGAGAATTTGAAAGCAATGCCTCACGAACAACCCTTTGGACTAAAGAGAAGATTGGCCCTTCTTGAAAGAATCTTACTTCCCTCTTTGTAGGGTGTACGTTCACATCAAGCTGATCGACTGAGACTTCTAGGTGAATCGCCACTATTGGGTACCGTCCAACCATAAGCATTCCACTATATGTATTTTCGATCGCTTGATTAATTAGGCGACTCTGAATCCAACGATGATTAACGTAAAAATTAATCCCTCCTCTATTTGGACGAGTTTCCCAGGGAGAAGAGACACAGCCCCAGATACGTCTCCCATCGCCGTCAGATCCATCGACGTCCATCACTGATTCGACCACCCTGCCACCATAAACTCTTGCCAACACATCTCGAAAAACTCCGTTACCTGATGAAACAAAACGAGTACGACCATCAACTGTTAAATTAAAGCCAACACTTGGATATGAAAGAGCTAACTGTTTTACAAGAGTACTAATACGCCCTACCTCAGCAGCATCTGACCTAAGGAATTTCTTTCTAGCAGGCACATTGCCAAAAAGGTCTTTTACTGTAATTATTGTTCCTTCAGAGATACCTACTGAGCCCTCTTCAACAATGTTTCCATACTGAATTTTGATGACAGAACCTATCGCACTACCTCTCAGTCTGCTCGCCATTTCGACATTCGCTACTCCAGCAATACTAGGCAATGCCTCCCCACGAAAGCCCATAGTCAAGATGTTCTCTAAGTCATCCTCGCTTGTAATTTTACTTGTTGCATGCCGTTCAAAAGCCGTTCGTAAATCAGATGACTGTATACCAATTCCATCATCTGCGACTCTAATTAGACGAAGTCCGGCTCCCTCAATTCCCACAGTGATACGGCAAGCTTCAGCATCTAGCGAGTTTTCAACTAATTCTTTAACAACTGCTGCTGGCCTTTCAATCACTTCGCCAGCTGCAATTTTGGCAGCAAGAAATTTATCTAAAACACGTATTTTCATGGATCAGTTCCATTTTTTAAGTTTGGATTAAACTCAAACTTAATTAAGGACATCATAGACTCGAACCATTAACCTCGTTATGTCCCTTATGTGTTTCGCTAACTACTTTTAGCTCTATACATCGGGTCTACAGAATGTCCTGTTCTAGAATATTCGGTAATCGCTGCGTAAAGTCTGTTCATAACCTGGTCTTCCTTATCTTCAGTGCTGTACGCAGGCACACACATCCCTCCAATCCCGCTAGCAACCATTGGAAAATCATCGATAACAAGATCTGGTTCGTCAGGCAACTCCATCTTTTTCATGTTCTCAAAGTAATTCGACAGAGGCTTCATATAACAGTCAATTATCAAGTGTTCAATTCCAAGACGTTTAACTTCTCTCCATCGAATCCCTACGCCAGACCACACATATAATTTATGCCCATCCAAGCTTAGTTTCTCCATGACCTCTAAGACATTTGGTCTCATAGAACCATCAATTCCACCTATAAGCGTATAGTCCATATCAAAAAATATATTCATCTTCTCCTTAGCATTCTAATGCACACAATCTTTAGAACAACAAACCACTAACAGTACATAAGGTTAACCAAACAAAGCAATACTATTGTTTCTCTTTTTCAAGCATCTCTTTAAGGGAATGTAAAGCATTGATTGAATCGATCGGTGTCATGTTTTGCACGTCCAGTCTACCCAGTTCTTCCAATATCTCTTTGTGTAGAGGAAATAATGCCGGCTGTATCCCACGCAAATTTCCTAAAAGTAGGTTTTTTATAAACGGCATCTTGCCCGACCCATTCTCAAGATCTTCGAGTATACACTTTGCCCTGGTGACTACCTCATACGGAAGTCCAGCAAGTTGTGCTACGTGAACACCATAACTTTTGTCAGTTCCTCCAGGTATAATTTGATGTAAAAAGACCACACGACCACTCTCTTCAATTACTGAAACATTATAATTCCGTACTTTTGCAAACGTATCCGCAAGCTTGGTAAGTTCATGGTAATGCGTGGCAAAAAGGGTTCGGCATCCCAGTCGACTATTATCGTGAAGATGCTCTACGACAGCTTGCGCTATTGAAAGGCCATCGTAGGTGCTAGTTCCCCGGCCTATCTCGTCTAGCACGACAAAAGATTTCTTTGTAGCGTTATTTAAAATATTGGCAGTTTCGACCATTTCAACCATGAAAGTAGATCGCCCCGTTGCAAGGTCATCTTGTAATCCAACTCTGGTAAAAATCCTGTCAACAATGCCTATTCTTGCTAATTGAGCTGGAACAAAACTGCCGATCTGTGCCATGAGAATAATGAGAGCAACTTGACGTAAATAAGTTGATTTACCCGACATATTCGGGCCCGTGATAATATGTATCTGCTCTTCATCTATCGATAAGAAAGTGTCATTTGTAACAAATGTGCCAGGTGAAAGTTGCGGTTCAATGATTGGGTGACGCCCTCCCTTAATTTCGATCACCCCACTATTGTCCAATTGAGGACGTTCGTAACCATACCTCTCTGCAGCTTCAGCAAATGAAGCAAACACATCCACATGTGCTACAGTGTGAGCGACTTCCAATATTTCTGAAAATGCCTCACTGACCCTTTGACATATTTGCCGAAAAAGAGCTTTTTCAATTGTTTCTATACTTTCCTTGGCGTTAGCAATCAATTCCTCAAGCCGTCTGAGCTCTAGCGTGGTAAATCTTTCAGCACCCGTTAATGTCTGACGACGTTCATAATTCATAGGGACTTTTCCAAGATTAGATCTGGTTACCTCAATGTAATAACCAAAAATTTTGTTATACCCAATTTTTAAGTTACGAATTCCCGTCTTTGAAATTTCCTGGCTCTCTAATGCTGCAATAAACCCTTTCGTATCACGTGATACCTGTCTCACCTCGTCTAATTCTCCAGAAAAACCATCTTTAATAACCAACCCATCTCCTAAATAACCCGGATCATCATTTATCGAACTAGTGATCAGACAGGCAATTTCATCACAACGAACAGATTGCTGTAAACGTTTCACAAGCCAATCAATAGCATTCGACTCATCTGTTTTATTAAAGAAATCTCTAAGTTCATTTATTGCGTTAAGGCTTATGCCAAGTGCAACCAATTCTCTTGGTATCACTCTGCCCGTACGTACACGATCAATAAGTCGCTCCAAATCCGAAATTCTTTTCAATAAGGTAAAGGTTTTTTGCCGAATCGTAGATAAGGACAAAAACCATCCAACTACGTCTAATCGTGAAGTTATCTCAGCAGAATCCAGCAAAGGCTGGCTCAACCAGCGACGCAGTAATCGACTACCCATAGGAGTTTTTGTAATATTCAGGGTAGCTATTAAACTGAATGAAGCATCTCCCCATCGACCACCCTGAAATAATTCAAGGTTACGTCTGGTTTGAGAATCTAAAACCATAAAATCATTTGTAGAATAGGTTGTCAATCCAGCGATACTATTTAACAATCCTTGTTGGTTTTCACGAAGATAATGAATTAACCCTCCTGCTGCCTGCAAAGCCATCGGTAATTCTTCACACCCGTAGCCATCTAAGGTTATTACTCCAAGTAATTTAAGAAGAGATTGGCGGCTTGCCTCCAAAGTGAATGAATCCTTACTAACCGTGGTGCAGGTTTTTAAGCCAAATCTCTCAGACTCATCACTAGAAACAAGTATTTCCGCAGGGTTTAACCGATCTATTTCTTCCAAAAGAGAATCAGTTGGTAATTGCGTGACGGAAATATGAGTCCCGGTCGTTACATCCGTATAGGCAAGACCTGCTATATTTCCGTCAATTATCACAGACACTAAATAATTATTAACCCCCTCTTCAAGCACAAGGTCCACATCGACAGTCCCGGGAGTTACAACCCTTACAACCTTACGATCCAAAAGGCCTTTGGAGTTCTTGGTATCTTCAATCTGCTCGCATATCGCTACCTTATAGCCACCTTTAATAAGTTTGCCAAGGTAATTATCCAGAGAATGAAACGGTATTCCAGCAAGGGGCCTACGGTCTCCTTTACCCATCTCCCTAGATGTCAAGGCAATCTGAAGTTCGCGGGAAACTATTTCTGCATCTTGATCAAAGGTTTCGTAAAAATCACCAAGGCGAAACAGCAATATCGCACCTGGATGTTGCCGTTTAATTCGAAGGTATTGGCTACGTATCGGAGTAGTCATGCTACGGCCTAAATCCCGCTGTGTCTTAGAGCAAAAATTCCATATTGACTAGGCGGAAAAACAGTATGGACCTCCACTACTTTTAACTGCTCGCAGAAATGGCTCATTGATAAACTATACCTTTTGACCAAAGGCGTAAATACACCCTGTCTACAAGTCTATCTTTCGTACAGAAACCGACTCGATATAAAGCCCATGGATATCTAGCCTAGCATTTTTAGCAGTATCAAGATGAGCTTTTGTCGCAACTTCCCCAAAAAGAGTTGTCATGGAAACCGAACCTGGATAGGATCGTTCGGTAATAAATACAGCAGCGGACATATGCCATCCTTTTCCATTTATCTCGACAGGATCCCCTTGGTTTAGGGTCAGATCTAAGGCATCGATTGGATTAACTTCGAGAAGTTCCTCACGTTGTATGTGGTTAACTCCATCTATCCTAATCACTTCGACATCTCTTTCCCATTGTGCAAGAACACGACCTGGAATAAACAAGAAAGGATATTCTTTGTTTGTAGGTTTCGGAGAGAGCTTCAAAACGAGAGGAAACAATAGCGCCTTATGATCAGGAAATCCAGATTGGTATAGACGTATTGAACCTTCATCATCTAAATCAAAACATGGCCATTGTAGCCCTTGAGACACACGATCAGAATACAACATCTGGGTAGGTTGAGGGTTTATTGGGTCTGGCCTAAGAGTAACTACGGATTCATCTATTAATCGTTTATGGGAAATCCCAGCATAGAAAGGAATCACGGAGGCAATTTCTTCAAAGATTTGCGAGGAATGAGCATAATCAAACCCAGGTATATTCATTTCGTTTGCAAGATGAGAAATGAAAGACCAAGCCGGTTGGGCATTTCCTTTCTTTGAAACAATGGATTTCGTTAAGATTTGAATACGTCGCTCGAGATTCGTATAAGTTCCATCTTCTTCAGCGAACGTAGTTGCGGGAAGAACCACGTCGGCGAATTTGCCTACTGAGCCCAAAAAAGTATCGTGTACAACTAGGAAATCAAGTTTTTTTAGAACTTCATCGGACTCGCCAAATTCTTCTTCCCAATGGTTAGTTTTACCTCCTAACAAAAGTGCCGACTTAATCACTCCTTCTTTAACACCAGCCAAAATATCTCTAAGGTTTTTTCCATGCATTCGTGGTGCACGTTGTCCCCAAACAGACTGAATAGCGTGCTGCCCTGGACTTTCATCCATTTTTTGGTAACCCGGAAGCAAATCCGGAGAGCAACCAACGTCTAAACAACCTTGTTGGTTAGCTCCGCGTTGGAGAGCATATAGGCCAGCGAAAGGTTTACCTATATTCCCCGTAACCAAAGCGAGGTTAGTGATAGCATTTACATTCACTTCCTGCAAATAATCCGGAATATTGTCTAAGGCATACACGATTGAAGATGGCCCTGAAGTGGCGAATAACTTAGCAGTAGCGCTGATATTATCTTCTTCTATACCTGTGATGCCAGAAACCATCTCAAGCGTAAATCTTTCTAGTGATTTATATAGATCATCAAACCCCTCACATTTCGATTCGATAAATGGAGTGTCTGCTAATCCTTCATCCAAAACGTATCGCAGTATTCCAGCAAGCAGATAAGGGGTGGTGAATGGACGTGGTTGGAGCCAAATATCGGCGTAATGCGTCAACTCCACTTCACGTACGTCAATTACAATCAACTTAGTCTTTCGAGCTCTAACAGCTTTTTTTATTGGGACTGCAACAACATTCTGTTCCTCGGTTACGTTCGCATCTATAACCATTACACATTTGGAGTTTTCAAGATCCCATACTGGGTTAGTGGAAGCGGGATAGCCCAACGCTTTCCCCAAGGCTCGTGTTAAACTCGGACGACTGTTCGCATCTGTGTCTACATGGTTTGAATTCATCGCGATCCTAGCAAACTTCTGAAACACATAAGCAGATTCATTCGTGACACTTGAAGATGCAATTGCTGCAAATTGTTCACCTTTATATAAACGCAATTTCTCAGATATATATTTTAAAGCTTCATCCCAACTAACCGCCTGAAGTTCTCCCTGATTCCTGATTAAAGGTTGAGATAATTTTTCCTTATGGTTAACATACTCCAATCCAAATTTTCCCTTAAAACAAGCCTGCCCTTTGTTAGCAGGGGCATTGATTTCCGGGATAACTCGAATCAATTTCTCCCTTTTGTTCACTTCAACGTTCAACTGACAACCGACAGGACACTCAGGGCAAATTGTTCGTTCTACCTTGACAGCTTTATCCCACTTATGTTCCCTCTCAACTAATGCCCCAACGGGGCAAACGTCAACGCAAGCACCACAAAACTCACAGCCTGACTGGAGCAAGGATGTTCCTCGGGAAGTACCAACCAATGAGCGACCAGCACGACTAATAAACGTAATAGCTGAATCGCCTCTAATTTCATCACATACGCGGACACAGCGTCCACAAACTATACACAGGTTGTAATCTAGGTCATAAAATGGATCTGCTATTTGTAAATCAAGCCCACGCGTTTTGTATGAGAGAGGAGAATTCAAATCCATACCTAAAAACCGGACACTGTCCTTAAGTTCACATCGTTCATTCTTTGGGCAGGTGACACAACGATCATTAACAGACACATGTCTTTGGCAAATATCCTGGGGTCCACATAATTCAACTCGGTGACAGGTAAGACAACCATGAGGGTGTTCCGAGATAAGCATATCCATAACGCCATGCTGCAAGTCTCTGACATTATCCGTAGAAGTCATGATTACCATACCGTCTCTCACCGGTAAAGTACACGATGCTGTGGCAGGTCTCAGTTGTTGCTCAACAACTACTCCACCTTCTCGTTCTACTTCCACTTCAACCTGTTCTTGGACCAGGCACAAGCGACAAGCAGCAAAAGGCTTCATACCTGGGTGGTAGCACAAATATGGAACATATACCCCTGCCTCCATGGCAGCCTCGAGCACAACTGCATCCGGACGCACTGACACTTCAGTCCCATCTATAACAACACGTATTCGATCTTGGTTAACCACGTTAATCCCCTAACGTCTCGTTCGTGTGGGAGTGATAAAGTTGATATCACAACTCCCAGTTTGACACCGGCCCTCTTCAATATGGATTTTAAATTCTTGCCCGAAATAATCTAAAGCAGATTGAACAGGATTAAACCCAAGTTGACCATGGCCACACAAAGATGCGGATGCCATTTCCTTACCAACAACTTGCATGAGATCCATATCCGAAGGAATGCTTTCAAATCGGCACATTCTTTCAAGAATCTCGAGCAAGTGAGTAGTTCCCAATCTACAAGGGAAGCACTTGCCACAAGATTCGTATTGGCAGAAAGCCACCAGCAACCTAGTCATATCGACAGCACATACCGATTCATTTGCAACAATAATACCACCTGAACCAAGAATAGCACCCGCATCACTCATGGCTTTAAAATCGAGTTTAACACCCAGCTTGTTAGCACCGAGAACACCACCGAGAGGACCACCTGTCTGTAAAAATTTGACTTTCCCCGTTGGGACGCCGCCTCCTAGTTCCTCTACGACAGCACGCATGGTGAGTCCCATAGGAACTTCAACCATACCAGGCCGTTTGATATTTCCTGAAAGGCACAAAATAGCCGTTCCTGAGCTACCTCCCACTCCTATTTCAGAAAACCAATTACCCCCTTTTGATATTATTTCAGGAATATAAGCCAACGTTTTGATGTTATTAATATTACTCGGCTTCCCCCAAACACCAAAAGCGGCTGGAAACGGTGGGCGATAACGTGGCATAGCACGTTTACCTTCAATAGCTTCCATAAGTGCAGTCTCCTCACCAGAGACATAAGATTCACCAACAAGTGACATTTCAGCATCGAAGTTAAACCCTGTTCCAAGGATATTTTTTCCAAGTAAACCTGATTTGTAAGCCTGCTCAATCGCTATCTGAGTTCTTCTAATCGGACCATCATGTCCATGACGAATAAATACATATCCGTAATTCGCACCGGTAGCATAACCAGCAAGGAGCATTCCTTCTATTAACGTGTGTGGGTCACTTTCAAGGATGCCCTTATCGTTAAAAGCCCCAGGATCTCCTTCTTCTGCATTACATAAAATATATTTCTCTGACGCCTTGGAACTCTTTAAAAAACTCCATTTGGTTCCTGTAGAGAAAGCCGCTCCACCTCTACCCCTTAGTCCCGATAACTTCACTTGTTCAATAACCTCATCTGGCGTCATTTCTGTAAGTGCCGTATCAAGAGCTTTATATCCACCCCTAGCTATGTATTGATGTAAATCTGTGGGATCAATATGTCCAACATTACGTAAAGCAATACGAACTTGCCTAATCATCATGGGTAAATCATAAAGATCCGGAATACCAGGCAAGCCTGGGGTACCAAGAGTAGCTAGAGGGATATTTTTACCTTTAACACGAATTTGTTTAAGTGAGGGCAAGTTCTCTGGCTTCACATTTCCATAAAACAACCTGGGCTTCCCTGGAAACTGAATATCCACCAATGGCTCAGCATAGCAAAGACCAAGACAACCCACTTCACTAACGACTGCATCTAAGCCCTGTGCAATTACCTCGTGACGAATAGCCTCCATCACTTCAAAAGAACCTGCGGCTTCGCCGCAAATTGCCATACCTACATTGATTTTAAGCTTGGAATCAAGAACTTCATGATGTTCCAAGGCGCTTTCAAACAGTGCATTATATGCCTTAGTCATGTTTACGAATCAGCTCCTTAACGCGTTTCAAGGCTTCTCTCGCATCCATCCCACCAGTTAATTTATGGTTTATAGATATGACCGGGGCTTGTGAGCAAGCCCCAAGGCATGTATTAAACTTAAGTGTCAGATTTTTATCTTCCACTTCGCCTTCCATAGCAAGGTTAAAATAGTTGAGTAGCGCTTGAAGAACTCCAGGTGCACCCCTTACATGACAGGATGGGCCCCAGCATACTTCTACAGTATGTTTCTTCGGAGGAGTGAAACGGAAGTTCGTGTAAAACGATGCCACGCCCCATACATCGTTAACGGTGTTTTTCGTAAACTTAGCTATCTCTTCCACTGCTTCTTTTGGAATATATCCAATTGAGTCGTCAACGGCTAACAAAGAAGAAAGGGGAGTTATTACCCTTGATTGCTGAGATTCAATGGCCTTGCGTATATGGTCACGTAGGTCTTGGATCTGGTGCGGCAAATCATCCCTCAGAAGTCAAAAACAGGATGGATACAAGCATGAATTATATCACATTTTCCCAACATAAACACAATGGTTTTTTCCATTAGTGATCAATTATTCAACCGTTTCTATAGCTTTCCGTGCGACCTCCACAGCCAACTTTAAGCTATAATTCGTACCTCGATCCTGTGGGTACACTTGGCTCATTGAGGCAAGCCACAACCCTTCTACAGGTGTTTTCACATCTGGCATCTTATTTCTGTAATTTACTGTCACAATCGGCTGTGCCGCAGGTTCTTTATGCACGTAATAGTCTTCAATCCATGACTCATCAAATTCAGGATTGATCCTTTTTAGATATGGTAAATACTCATTGACAATATCCCTAGCATCCATATTCCATCGATAATCATCGGCAGTTACATAATTTGCCGTGTAAATGATATGTTTACCACCATACTGCTCTGGCGGAACTAAATTGGTCTGTTCTAACACTAATAAGAAAGGAATAGTCGGATCCATGACGTTTAGCCAGTAAATATTTGACAACCTATGTTTTAAGACAAATATAACGGCTATAGCACCCTCATAGTTCACACCGCGTAACTTTGAAACATATTCTTCAGGTAACTCAACTAGGTTAGGAAGGGTAAAACTCGGAACCGTAGCAATAACCATATCTAATGAAAGATCACGCGATTTCGTTCCCTTCTCTTGGATAGTCAATCCAAAAACCTTGTTATCTTGGACCAAAATTCGTTCCACTGATGTACTTACATGAACTTCTCCGCCCATTTCTAAGATGCGTTGTTCAAGTTCATCAATAAGCACGCCCCAGCTTCCAGATATGTATCCAAGTTTTTCTTTCAGACCTTTATCTCTAGAAGCCACACGAGTCGCAAATTTACTCCACAACCAAGGCATAGCAACTTGATCTTTATATATAGTGAATTTACCCTCAAGCAATGGGCCCCAAATAACTTCATAATTCCGTTTGCCAGCCCATTTCAACATGAACTCTGAAGCAGTTTTCGATTCCAATTTTTCCCAGTTTTTGGTCTTTTGAAGATATAAAGCGACCAAACCCATACGTATACGATTAATAAAACTAACTGGTTTAAATTTTAAAAGGTCAATCGGTCCAGAAAAGTTATATATTTTATCCTTAATGAACATGCCAACCTTAGAATCCTCCCAAATAAGGTGGTCTAAAAGATCCAATTCGCCAAGGAGGTCTATTATCGTCGTGTCAGAAAGAAATAAATGATGATAAAAGCGTTCCAGTCTCCCTTCTCCAACAGGAAAAGGTGCTGCTAGTCCGCCTAGGAACGGCGCTCTTTCATACAGGAAAACTTGGTGTCCAAGCTTTGCTAATTCATAAGCAGCTCCCAGTCCACCAACCCCTCCTCCGACTATGCCAACCTTGACCACTATTTTTATCCATTCTACTCAGCACAAAGACTCATTATTTAACTTTGACACGACCTATAAGTTCCCTAAAGTTCACGTTCCGTATCCATAGTATAACTAATCCCGCAATAACAACAGGCAACAGCAGTGCTAAATGCATTGTGATCGTATACGCTGTAGCTATCTCCGGTGAAACCCCACTCAAAACCAGTGTTCCTATAGCAAAAAACTCAAAAGGCCCAACGCCACCCTGCGAAGATGGAATTGATGTAGCTATATTGGCCACAGCCGTCACGGCTAGTACTACAAAAGCCATCTCAACTCCATCTTGAAAGAAGTGGTGGAGCTTAAAAGAAAAGCCAATTATATATAGCATAGTTGCTTCAAAAAACCAAATAGGCAGAGACAGCAAAAACATTATTTGAACACGTCGCAGATCTCTTAAGGAAGCGAATCCAAAAATAAACTGGCTCAAGAAAGCAACAAACTTCTCTTTAATTTTCTTCGGTAACCACTGTAGCAAAAAGGCCATGCCTCGAATAGGCAAACTGGGGCGTATTGCTGCCAAAACAATCCCGGCTACAACGGTTATGAACGGTGCCAAAATGCCAAGGACAAGTAAAGATCCCGGCACCTTGAACTTAGCGGCTAATTCATATATGAATCGATCGACCGGAAGCACGATCGCAGCAACTCCTAAGAATAGTACCAATGTTAGAAAGTCCATCACTCGCTCGAGAAGTATCGTTCCTAATATCGCACTCTTGCTTATACCTTCCCGTTGGCTAAGATAGTAACTCCTGACAACCTCTCCCAAACGAACTGGCAAAAGGTTGTTAGCCATATAGCCAACTACCACAACGGAAAACAGGTTAGAGGCAGGAATGTGCTTAAGATGAGAAAGTAAAAATTTCCAACGCAGAGCTCGAAAGTACACGGCAAGAAAATATACCGCAATTCCAGGGATTAAATAAACAAAGTTCCCTTCCAAAAGGGCTTCTACAGTTTGACTTAAGTCAATTTGCAAAAACAATAGACCCAGAAACACCGCGGTTATGGCAAAACCAAACCAAATTCTTCTATTAACTAACAACGTACCTCATTATGACATTTAGATTATCTATTCACTCAAGCGAACATAGTACACTGCAGATTACAACTTAGCCAATTCCTAGAAACGTAATAAACGACTTTAACAACCTGCACGTACATGAACTTTTCCTGCTGTTAAAATGGAAAGTTATTCAACTGGCTCCGAGAACCCAGTCACCTCAAAGTTATTAGGGAAATAAGCTAACGAATCAACTGAGCCAAGTCGAGAAAGCGGAAAGTCACGAAGGATAAAATAGCGCACTATCCGTCGCCATGGGTCTTTTTCCTTAGCACTAGCGTACATAGTTTTCAATGTAAGACCTCGGTAACTTTCAGGAAACCACCATCGATGCTTATACCGTATTGGGTCTTGAAATCGATGCAAAGAGTCAGGTCCAAAACTTTGGTTTCGATAAGCTAGAAGAATGACATCTGCGTCAATCTGTTTACCTAAGGTGGAGCACCCTTCCCCGTTACCAATACAAGGATAACTCGCAGTTTCATAATCTCTAAGGTACCAAGCCCACGGCCAACTATACCCATCAGTGCTGTCAACTAAGATCTTTAGATCATTCCCTTTTCCACTAGCTTCGGCAAGACGATCTATGTTCTTTTTTATATTTGGAATATCAGCAGACGTTTGTGTATAAACCAACATTTCAACAGGAACATCACTATTTATATAAGAGAGCCGAAACGCTCCAAAGAGACTAAGGCTAAACATTGCAAGGACAAGACCCATACTGATAAGAGGAATCCTACGATAGGGGCCTACAATCACAGTTAAGTATAGAATTGCGAGCAAAAGTACGGGTAGAGCTAAAATTAATCCTTTTTTAAACAATCCTTCAAACTGAAAGTCTGGTTCCAGAAACTGGATAAGTCCTATGGATGTCAAAACCAAAAAAATAACCGTCAGGAAAATAGTTGAGATCGTTACTATCCCACCGAATAAATTGTCTTTCAAGGAGAGAACTCCATAGGATTTCTGCCCAAAAAAACGAGGGTCAGGAGTATACCTACCAGATTCAAGGTCAACATCACTAGTCTGAACTGAAACCACAAGTATGCTATAACTGATCTCGCCTAATAATTTTCCAGCCAATAAGAAAAATGGCAATGATACTTCAACGAGTAACCATGGCATCTTCTCACCGGCAAAACTGTAGGCTATAAAGTTCACCACCGCCCAGTAACCCAAAAAACAACCAAAAGGGTCTTTTCGAATAAGATATATGACAATCGCAGGGAAACTAACAATCATCGGCAAAAATTCGTAATTGAACCCAACTACAAGGTAATAGTACCAAGGTTGACACCCTCGACATACTTCATGTTGCTGTATCCAATATCCGAGTGATTGCCATATACCACTGCCAACACCATTGAAATTCAGGCCAATTAAATTAACTTGGTCGTTAAACAACATATACGGAAGAGCCGGTAAGCTGATGTGGAGAGAACCCCATACAAACATTGCTGCTCCGAAAGAAGCCATCCAAACTAAAGGGTTCCATTTAAGACCTACAAAGGCAGCAATTAGAAAGGATGCTGCTACAACCATAAATGCTACATAGACTCCTGTACCTACTGGTAATCCAACTGGTGAAACTTCAGGATCAGCATTAGCAAGTGTTAACCCAAGAAATCCCTGAAAAAGACTGATAGCAGCTGCTAAAAAGGGAAGAGTAAGAGTCCCCAGTAGAATCATATAGCTACCAGAAGGACTGAAAGGGAGTTGCCTTATACCTAAAGCCCAAGATAAAACTTCACGTCCTGAACAAAGTAATAGATAGCTTCCAAGTACTGCCACGAACATAAAAGTTGTTTCTTTAGTGGAGTATGCAAAACCCAAAATTATTGCGGAGAATATTAGATACCGAGCCTTGCGTGAGTCGAAATATCGCCACATCATTGCGATTAAAGCTAGGCTCCAAACCGCCATAAAAATATCGTTTCGAGCAAATCTGCTGAAATACAACATGGTAGGAGAAGCAACCAAAAGTAGCGATGTGATTAGCCCTCCTGCCCTACCAAGGTAGCCCCTCAATAATATTGGTAAAGCGACCAAGAAAACACCGAATAAAGCCTCCGGCAGACGTGTAGCAAAATCACTAACACCAAAGATAGAGTAAGAGAATGCCGTGACAAAGAAAAGGAATGGTCCATGCATCATCGGATTATGTACATATTCTCTAGATTCAGTTATATACCAACTATACACAGCATGAAGACTTTCATCGTGATGTATAGCCTGACCACCCAAGTCCCATAACCGAAGAAGCAAAGCTATCAGTATAAGTACCACGTACCCAGTGATCTCCCAGCGAGACCAACTCAAACCTTGTTGGGTATCGTTATATTTCTTTCCGCCTGGAGCAGGTTGGCTTTTTACCATGTTTCTCTTTCCTTGAAAAGCAAACACATTACCCTCGATACTGATAAATAGAAACGTCCCCGCTTATAAATACTGGCTTAAGAATCTCACTGAGTTTTTCTAAAGGTGGGGCACCATATTTTGCACGTTCACGAGAACCTACATAAACGTAGGTAACATCATACTTAGAGAGTGCTTCTTTTATAAGTTCGATTTCCTTACTCTTGTATAGTCTATTTACTAAATCTTCCCTGTTTTTGATTTCAGTACCCCCCCCTCTCCATTGCCTTTCATGACCCGGCCAACCTAGCAAAGTAGGTATTCCTGTTGTTGTAGAAATCAGACTCGACTTTGCGTCATAATCACTTCCTACAGCCTCGAGAATACGATCCTTAACGCCCGTATTTTCCTTGAACCACTCAATTGCAAGAGCTTCATTCGGGTTTTCGAGTTTTAAGTAACTGAGCCCATTAAGAGTAGCTTCCCCTTGAAAACCAGAGGTTTTGCTATAAACCGAAGCAATTGGGTAGTAGAGCACTCCTGTTGCGACGATAGTCATGATTGTTATCCATCCATACCCAGTTACCCTTAAAACAGATCGGGATTTATAGATGCCGGTCCCAAGATGGTATATGGCAAAAGGAGAAGCTATAGCAAAGAAAAGCCAAGCTTGGTAATAAAACTTAAACATGGTATTCATTCGGTTATTAAATAAATCTACGACGTAGAATAGCTCAGGGCCTAAGACAAGCAGTACCCCAACAAAAATCAACAAGAATGGGAACGCACTAATGCGATGGAATCCCTCTCGTGACCGTGATGCAATAGCTAGATATAAAGCCATTGCCGCAAGTGTTATCAACGGTAGTACCTGAAAGAATCTTTCAGATACTAGATCCAACGTCTCTAAGGGATTACCACCTAATGTGCCTTCTATAAAAACCCAGAGGATAAACGGGAAAGATGAAACACATATCGAGACAATGATATTGCGTATATTCAGTCTTTGAGATTGAATGACTGAAATAAACTCAACCACCAAAAACGGTAATGCTATTAAAAGGAATAGTCCCCATATTACAGCAAGATGGAAATATCTGGTGACATACTGAGCTCCATCGCCTGTAAGATCCACTGGTGAAATTCCCGATGCAGAACTGCTAAATGTAAGGTAGAAAGGAAAGTAAAGGGCAAAAGCCAATACAACCACTAGGAACACCACCGGAATAGTTGAAATTATCGCCATACTTATCGTTCGTTTTTGCCAATACGCCTTTAAAAAAACGGCTCCCATGAAAAGTCCTGCCATAGTCGGCATATCCCATAGATTAACGAATCCAATAGCTCCAAGAAGCATGCCAAAAAACAAGACTTGCCAAATATTCCGTTTCAACCATTCAATTCCAATATGGTCAGGCGATACTACTAGATTCAGAGCAAAACTCGTAAAAAGGATCAGAAAGGGTAAATTCATAACATGTGGATGGAGGTCCCCTAACAAAAAACTGAAGAAAGGAAATTCCGTTATCGTGTAGTCAAGGCTTACTCCGTCTTGAATCGTATCGATCACTCTTGTTGCACGCCACCACCACCACCCTGGTTCGGATGGGTACCAACTTTTCGACTCTAATGGCCCATCTAACCCTTTGATATTGATCCATTCCCATAAATTTGTTGAGCCGGATCCAGTGGCTCGGATAAATTCAAGCAAGCTTTCCATATTGGCTACGAATACTAATAATGCAACAGATACTAGACCGATCAAGAAGGAAATAGCTTGAGATCCTCCATTCAAACGTACCATATTCATACCAACACCAAATGCCCCTACCGCGCACATGGCAACGGTGAGAATTAAGGCAAGGTTATAACTAACACTCGAACTAATACCCGTTAGGGTAGTTAACCCACCCATGATTAGATAACCAAAGTAATAATAGCTAATTGAATGACCTGCAAACCAAGGGTCGGCAGGAGGGAAATATAAACTTCGGGAAGTTGCATTTAAAAAAGCAAGGTCCATCGGTTGTTCTGTGTGATTAATTGACGAATCGTACAGCTTCACATATACCCATAGAAAGAAAATGAAGAGAAATACTATTTCAGTAAGTACGAGAGTCTTCCAGTTTTCTGAAATATAAGCCGCAATTTGATTTTGTGCAACCCGATAAATAAGGAATGAAAGCGTAGCAAGGATCACCAAAACTAATACGATAGTTACGATACCAACAGGTACAATGTGACTACTACCTAACATCCATACAGGATAAAAAGTCAGTAAAAGGCCTATTGGTTTTGTAAGGCTATACCCACGGTCTGGTAACCGAGACAAAAGGAGAAAGGCAAAAGGAAAGGCCAGAAGCCCAATCAATTCAACTACGCCCAGCCAAACAAGAATATTTAACACGTTAATACAAGAAGACCATACGGAAGCACTATGTCTGAACCTAAAGTTTCCATCCTACAGAATTTCATTGCTTTCTGTCTGTCTAAATATCATCGTTGGCAGTCATAAATAGAGATTCGATAAACTCGTTTGAATCAAAAGGTGCGATGTCTTCTAAATCTTCTCCAGTACCAATAAATAATACCGGCAACCCTAATTCTTGTTGAATAGCAAAGACTATACCTCCCTTTGCAGTACCATCCATTTTAGTTAAAAAGATACCATTACAGCCAACCGCCTCAATGAAACCCTTAGCCTGAGCCAATCCATTTTGACCAGTATTGGCATCAAGAGCCAAAAGAGTTAGGTGGGGCGCAGATCCATCTAGTCTATAGATTGTCCTTCTAACCTTCTTCAACTCTTCCATTAGGTTACTTTTAGTATGGAGTCTTCCTGCAGTATCAATAATCACGACATCGATATGCCGAGCCTGACCAGCCCGAATCGTATCGAATACTACAGCTGCAGAATCACCTCCTGGTTGGTGAGCAACAATATTGGTCTTAAGTCGTTCGGCCCAAATTCTCAGTTGATTGATAGCCGCAGGCCTAAACGTATCTGCTGCACCAAGAATCACGCTGTGCCCATCTTCATTAAGATAGTGCGTTAGTTTAGCAATGCTAGTAGTTTTCCCTGAGCCATTCACCCCAACGACAATAATGATAACGGGACTTGCATTCAACTGACTTGGTTCGATTAGTGAGAGTATCCTACGGGTGTGATCACCAAGTAGTTGCCGCATCTCCGCCTTTAAAACCTTTAAAACCTCTGTAGGGTCAGCCGTCCCGCCCTGGAGCTCAACCTTTACCTTAGTTTTCTGCACAAGATCGGTTGCAGCCGAAACACCAAGATCCGCTGATATTAAAACCTCCTCAAGGTCATCCCAAGCATCCCAATCATTATTACCAACATGGAGTATCTTGCCTATTCGATTGAACCAAGCTTCTCTAGTTCTTCGAGTTCCATTGTCTATTAACTGTTTTCTTCTAGAAAGGTTAAACATACAATCCACCATCCTAGCATCAGATTTTGGACAAGATCAAGAAATAGAAGTGAGAGCCTCCATGGCAGCTTGTCTCTCAGCTTCTACCACACGATGTCCAATTCCACGCCCCATAACTTTACCTTCAATCAACACCTCAACAGAATACGTAGGCCTGTGATCTGGTCCTTTTATATTTATAACTCTGTACTTAGGTGATCTATGGCCCTGTTGGTGTGCTAATTCCTGTAAGAGTGATTTTGGTTCACTCGGTATGCCATCACCTAAAACCCTTTCTATTTCCGATGCAAGAACACGTAATATATATGCAGCAGCAACCTTATACCCTTTATCCAAGAAAACAGCGGCAAACAAGGCTTCCAGTGCCGCTGCTACATTAGACTCCCGGCTTCTTCCACCACTAGCCGCTTCACCACGTCCCATCCGTAGATGCGAACCAAGGTCCAACTCACGAGCAATTCTTGCAAGCATCTCATCACGAACTAAGACTGAGCGTAACTGAGTTAAATGTCCCTCATCCACATCTGGAAATAGTTCATATATACGATATCCTACCACCATATCCAAAAGTGCATCACCTAAAAACTCAAGTCGTTCATTGGAACCTTTTGTATATTCAGGATGTTCGTTACAATACGACGTGTGAGTAAGAGCCAAATCCAGAATGCCTTCATCTTGAAACTTAATCTTTAACGATAATTTTTTAGCCAATAACCTTCCTTCAATGTTGTTCTACAGTAGCCCCTAAGTAAATATGTTACCCTATCTGAAGATCCACCGAATTACCAACCATCTTGACACACGCAAACATTACCGTAAAGCACTTTATTCGATTCCATGAATTTAATAACCAAACTGCAAAAACACCTCAACCCAAAACAGATCGAACTTCTGAATCAAGTAAGATCAGCCGCTAAGACTTTGGAGTTGCCTCTCTACCTCGTGGGAGGTGCCGTCCGAGACATTCTTCTGGAACAGTCTGTCAGCGACATCGATTTGGTTGTCGAAGGAGAGGTTAACCAAATAGCTAGCTCCCTTGAGCATAGTTTTTCGGCTGAAGTATTAGCATGTTCTCAATTCAACAGCATTAAAATAAACTTTCTGGGACACAAAATAGACATCTCCGGATCCCGTAAAGAAACATACGGACATCCTGGAGCACTCCCTACCATTCAATCTGGCACAATATATGAAGATCTAAACCGAAGAGATTTTACGATAAATGCACTCGCGATGCGTCTGTGGCCGAGTCCATATGGTGACTTAATTGACCCTTTGGCAGGTCATAACGACATCCTCTACAGGAAACTACGTATACTCCACAAAGAGAGCTTTCAAAACGATGCCACACGGATTATGCGAGCGGTGCGCTACGAGCAACGCTTGGGACTCCAATTAGAACAAGAAACTGAGGCTGTTCTTATAAGAGACTTGCCTTTCTTGGAAACTATAAGTGGCCATCGCATTAGCAGGGAGCTAACTATCATTTTCCAAGAAGAAAACCCTATTCCCATCATGGTACGCCTGTCACAACTCGGATTACTGAACATGATATCTCCAATTTTTCCAATCGAAAGGGATACAGCGTATGAATTAGAGGAAATCCACAAACTAGTAGGTGAGTTGCAACCATCCCATTATCTAGGTTGGATTGTCCACCCATTGGATTTAGACAATGCTGAAATCTTTATAAAACGTCTGTCCATGTCGAAGAAATGGGCCACAATAACACGAGACGTAATATCAGTTAGGCAGAGGATCGCAGACATGGACATTCATACTTCGCCAATGGAACTATATGCCACTCTTCATCGTTTCTCAGCCAAAGCAGTCGAAATAGTCGCCGCTTTGGAAACTAATAAAGGCCTGAAATCAAATATGGTCAGCTATCTGGATCAGCATCAAAATATCAAGCCATTCCTATCTGGAGAAGAGTTGATTGAACTCGGTCTTACTCAGGGATCGCAAGTTGGAGAAATGTTAAACCTCTTGATTGAGGCCCATATAGAAAAGCGTGTCTCTAGCAAATTAGACGAGTTGTACCTAGTCCGTAAGGAAATTAATAAACCAGATCTAACGTCTAGCGTTAATTAACCTTTGATCTTGAAATAAATACTGCTGGATATAACCAGCATAGCTCCCCCATCTTTCTTGAGCCCAAGACACAATATCCGTATCAGTAACATACGTGTTTTCAAAATACCTTTCCTTAATCGATCTCCGAACCCAACGATCAACAGGAAACCCCTGTAATTTATCGAAGGAAAAAACCAATATACAATCCGCCACCTTAGCACCCACACCAGGCAAGGACATTAGAGCCGTCTTTGCATCATTGTAAGAAGCAGATTTTAGCCCAAAAAGATCGAATTGTTCGTTTGCTATCAGCCAAGATATTCTAGTAACATATTTAGCTCGAAATCCAAGCCCCAATTCACGCAATTCTTCCTCTCGGCAATTGGCGAGCTGAGCCACTGTAGGAAATGGATAGATAGAATGAGTATCGACCAGTTTTGGGCTAACCGTCTTTTTTGCAATAGCCTCCATATTTCTGCTTATTCTGGGAATGTTAGATACAGAAGAGCAAACAAAGCTAATTAGACACTCCCATGGTTCCTGGCGTATAAGTCGTAACCCAAGATTCCTCTTTATCACGTCACTTAATTTCGCATCCCCGTTTACACTTTCGTATACATCTAGCAGGCTATCATCTAAACGAAAAAAGGCAAAAAGTGCTTCTTCAATCTCATTAGCTATACCAAAATCGCACCTGTACACAAGTTTTCCTGGTTCCTGCCTAAGGAGTAAAGGGTAACGACCTACTATTCCAGCGTACCATTTTGAATCAACGCGACGCCACCTAAATACTTGTCCGCTCTCTAGGGTCGCTACAAGGTCAAATGGATCTTCTAATTCGAGTGAACCTATAAGGTTTTTCGGCATGACTTACACAAGCCATTCTCCTGCCTTTACACCTAGATCGTGAAAAGCAACTTCATTGACTGTACACCCAGGAATAGATTCCAAAAACGTTTGACCATATTTCCTTTTTGCAATCCGACTATCTAGAACAACAACTACACCACGGTGAGCTCTACTCCGAATCAACCTACCAAAACCTTGACGAAATCTCAGAACCGCCTGAGGAATTCCATACTCCATGAATGGATCATTATATCGCTCTGATCTAGCTGCAAAAAGGGGGTCAGTTGGGACAGGAAAAGGAAGACGAGTCAATACTAATACGCGAAGTAAGTGACTAGGTAAATCGACCCCTTCCCATAAACTGGATGTCCCCAGTAAGACTGCCTTTGAACTCTTCATTGCAGCACTAACAACAGCTCGTGGAGGACCATCAAATCCTTGACTCAACACGTCAATTCCATCTCTCTCGAGAGCCGTTTTAAGCCCATTCCTAACTAATTGCATAGACGCATTAGAGGTAAATAGCCCCAACACTCCTCCCCCTACTGCTTTGGCAATTTTTGATATCGCTTCAATTACCGCATCGTGATAACCCGCTTGAAGAGGCTCAGGCATATCTCGAGTAGTTAATAAGAGCGCAGATTTTTTATAGTCAAACGGAGATCCAAGCATAAGCTCCTCAGAATCAGATATACCTACACTTCTTCGTAAATATTCAAAACTTCCTTTAATGCCTAAGGTTGCACTAGTCAATATCACGCTTTCCTTCTTTGAAAAAAGTTTTTCATCCAACAAAGGACCAACGTCCAATGGAGATGAGTTTAATGTCGGGGTAGTCTCACGGCCGGTCATGTACATCCAGTAGACCATACTGTCCTCAGGTTGTACGATAAACGATCTCAACCAACCCCTTGTTTCATCAGAATCATCAACCCAGCCACGTAGCCCTATTACTTGGTCAATAAGCGTGTCTATTTCCACTGACTCAAGCATGTCGATTAGTTCACTTACATATCTGTTTATTACTCCGTTAATTTCATTGAAGTGTTCCCAAAGAAGTTCTAGGTTTGACCATTCTGGTTGTGCCCTTGAAGCTCTGGTAACACGAAGTTGCAATCCACGACCGCCACTATTGTCGTTATGCCTTTGAAGGAATTCGGTAACTCCTGAAGCTAATCTACCCCACGCTTCTTCAAACCCAGGTAATGTTCGCTCAAGTTCGTCCCTCTTAAACTGAATAGCCTGTTTCCATGAAACAAGAATACCTTCATCTTTCATGGAAGTTCTGGATGCGATCTTTGTGCTTTGGAGGATCCGAGAAAGCCTGACCATCAATTCATCCATGTGAACGGCAGTCAATTGATATCCAAACTGACGGCTTGCTTCTTCTTCAAGATGATGTGCTTCATCTATGATTAAGTGATTATAGCTTGGAAGTAACCCTCCACCCCTCGCTAAGTCGGCGAGAAGCAACGAATGATTAACCACAACAATATGAGAGGACTGGGCACGACTTTGAACGGCACGAAGGAAACAAGAGTTATTTTTTGCAATTCCACAATCTCCGGCACCACGTGCTGACAAACGGTCCCAGATATGGGCTTCACGTACTGGAATATTCAACTCTTCTCTATCTCCGTCCGTGTCACACTGAAGCCAGACAATCGTTTTAGCCATCATACGTGCTTCATCAGCCGACATTGTTTGGCTTTGGGCCTGTGCTAGCCATCGCCGCAGACATAAATAGTTACCACGACCCTTTACATGAGTATATCGCAATTCATCGAGAACTTTCCCTTTAGAACTTAATCTAAGAGATTGAACTAATGTTGGAAGATCTTTAAATACAAGTTGTTGCTGTAAATTAATTGTATTAGTTGAAATAACAACTCTGTTTCCTTTCATAAGAGTGAAAAATATACTAGGAAGAAGATACGCGATTGATTTCCCAACACCTGTTCCTGCTTCAATGATAAGATGACGGCCATTGTTAAATGTGTCAGCAACGGCTTGGGCCATTTGTACTTGCTCAAGCCGTTGCTCATATGAAGGAAATGACTTAGACAACGGTCCATTTTCAGCGAACATTTCTTCTAAGAGGTTTTTATTTAAAATGGGTGGAACTGTATTTACTTTGAGAGACCTTTTGGAACTCAACTGGGAGCCAAGAGCCCCTACATTAACGCCCATAATGTTATCTGAGTGACTGCCCCTAGAAGGTTTATCCGTCTGATTGGTAGCTAACCACTTCAATAAATATCGCAAGGGCCAATTTGAACGGTCTGATACCGAAGCTAGAGCCGCAAGAACCTCTGGAGTTTGTTCATTAGCAAGATCAACCAACGTTGTAAATAAAAGATACGATGTGCGAGCATCAGCTAGCGCTCTATGTGAAACTTCATTTCCGATTTCGAACTCTTCAGCCAGTGCACTCAGTGCATAGCGTTTCGCCATAGGCAAGAAAACTGTTGCCATATCTTGGGTATCATAAGAAACATTCTCAAGACGGACACCATTACTATTTAGGAAAGATAAATCAAAGGCAACATTGTGGCCAACAATGGGGGACTTTCCAATAAAGTCGATAAGCTCTGAGGCAATAGCACCAAAAGGTGGGGCAGAATCTACCTCTTTTTGTGTAATACCTGTAAAACCCAGAATAAATTTCGTCAGTTCTCTTAAAGGGTTCACAAAAGTATGGTATGTATCTAATTCCTTCTTTCCTTTAAAGCGTACTGCACCTATCTCAATGATCGTATCTCGATTAGAATCTAGTCCAGTCGTTTCAAGATCGAAGGCGACACAAATTTCATCATAGCTATTCGGAAAGACAACTTTTGAATTTGCCATATTATTAAAACCCTACCGTAAGTCAGGCCAAACTAATTGAACGAAGATTCCCTTCACGTAGTCCTATAGCAGGGTAATAACAACCTTCATGAAGTGCTTCCAAGAAAGATTCTTCAGATGTGATTTTTTGGGAAAAAACAGTTACGCAAGCACCTAGTCCATTTACAGAGTGAACATCACTCCCTCCAACAGCCGGCTTTGATAAATATTGTGCAACGCTCATCGTGAACTCTTTTTCTTGACCAGTATCTGAGCCGTTAATCTCGATTGCATCGACATATTGAAAAACAGGATGTGCTGCTGCTGTTTCGACGATAATCGGTTCTAAACCTTGCTCTCTGAACAAAAGATTGTCATTCTTACCTGAGTTAAACAGTTTCCTGAACGGATGGGCTGACACCATAAACGCACCAGATTCCTCACTCACTTTACGAAGTTCCAATATATCCCATATCTTGGGAGGATGTTCCTTAAGCCCATAAACGGTTATATGGCCCATGTTTGTCTCAACTTCCATTGCTCCTACAAAAAATAGACGAGGGTTTTCTTTTTTATATAGATCTAAATCTGATCCAACCCACGTTTTATTATGTTCAGTAAGGCATGCGCCTTCAAGGCCAATACGACTCGCCTCGATGACAAGTTCATCTATTGACAGATTCGAATCACCACTTCCATAGGAAGTATGTATGTGAAGATCAATAAGCATAGAGGAAGGAAACTCCTTTAGATTTATTTACCACACCACAGGTGGTCAATGCATCAAAGACCCGAGAATCGCCTAGTTCAATGAATACTAGTGGTACGGTTTACTACATTATTGTATAGAAAAACCGCCCTCATTTGAAGGTTAGTAATGTCCAAATATAGATGGATTTCGATTACAATTCTTTAAAAATTATCTAAGGGAACAGGTATATGCTCTGTGGCCATTAGTCAAAAGCTCGGCAGTTACTTTCTCAGCAAACTCTATTGAATCCACAAAGGTATATAGTGTAGGGCCACTCCCACTTAACGCAACAAATGGTGCTCCAGCCATCGAGAATAATTTCCGATACTCATTTATTCCAGGAAAGGCTACTTCGAGAACCGAATCAAATACATTGAAAAAGTCCTCCCCATTCACGTTGCCTTTCTCTAATTGACTAATTAGATTCGATGTCCTGGAGCCATCAGTGAAATGTTCTTTTTCAATCATCGAATAGAGTGTCTCTGTTTTTTTTGCTAAGAAAGAAACCCTTGGTTCCAGAAGAATTACCGAGCACCCTTCGATAGGATTCAAAGAAGTGATTTTTTCACCCCGCCCCAAACCAAGTGCACATTTATACTCTTGTAGGAAAAAGGTTACATCTGACCCTAAATCAGACGCAAGGTCACTAAGTTGTACCCATGAAAACTCTAGTTCCCATAAACGATTCAGGCAAACAAGGGTGACTGCCGCATCGCTACTGCCACCACCGAGCCCCCCTGCAACAGGAATATTTTTATAGAGGGTTATGGAAGCGCCTGATTTAGATCCAGAAGCCTTTTGCAACATCTTTGCTGCTCTAAGTATGATATTCCCATCGTTAGCTATACGAGGATCTTCACAATTTAAAGTCAAATCGTCTGAATGGTCAAATGTCAACCGATCCATTAGTTCTAAAGTATGGATTACAGTAGATACCTCGTGATAACCATCATCTCTCTTTCCCAAGATTTCAAGTACTAGATTTAATTTTGCCTTTGCGTTATGGATAATCAACTTCTGCTCCAATATCTCTCATATAGATTAATCCATTCAAGCAAGCTTAGTGTTTCAGCACGTCTCTTTGGACTAATATCCGCCGCTACTAACAATTCCTCCGCCTCTTTCGGGGAAATCTTAAGACCCATACTAAAAGCATTTCGAAGTTGTTTGCGTTTGGCACTAAAACCAGCCCTGACAACATGGAAAAACTTCTCCCTATGATCAAAAGTGATTAATGGATTTTCATTCACGTCTATACGTATAATCGCTGAGGTAACCTTTGGTTTAGGATAAAAAGCAGTAGGCCTTACGTACCCTATAATTCGAGCTCGACCATATATCTGAACTCCAACAGAGACCAATGACATATTTCCAGGTTTAGCTGACATATTTCTAGCTACTTCACGCTGAACCATAACAACAAGACAGGTCGGCGGATGGGAGCACTCCAAAAACCTCCTGATAATATTGGTGGCTGCAAAATATGGCAAATTAGCAATTAATTTATAATCACCCAAGCCTATAAGCTCTTCAATGTTAATCAGTCTCGCATCTGCGCAAACAACTTCAAGTCGTGGATTACTGAGCGACATTTCTAGGTTACTTGCCAAATCAGAGTCAGTCTCTATTGCAACGACACGTCTAGCACGCTCAAGTAAGCCACCAGTCAGCACGCCAAGTCCAGGGCCAACTTCTACCACTGTATCTTCTGCTTCAATACTCGATGCATTCAGTATGGTGGAAAGGACTCTATGGCTAATGAGGAAATGCTGGCCTAAACCTTTCTTAGGAGAACGGCCTAGCCTACCAAGAGTAGACTTTGGGGTAAGTGCATCCGAATTAATGCTTTTCATTCCAAGCAGTATACATAAGTAGCAGAATGGTCGTGCACCTCCCTTCGACCCTTCCCTCAAGGCATATCCAACACTCAAGGCTCAAGCCGGACTGGCCTGCGGCACCCAAAATATCCTAACTACCGCTGCTTCCTTCCGGACCTGACGGGGTTTGCAGGTTTCCGTTGCGCAGGGCCCGGCTCTCAACACCATGAACTTGAACAGAGACCTGAGGTTACGGCCTCTAGGGAGGAATTCAATCCCGCTATAGCGGATTGCGGGTACAGAGCACCGCTAACTCCCCATCTAGCACGACCTGTAACATCCTAGACCTGTAAAATTTTCGTGTCAACGGTTACTCGCTTTCTAACAGGTTACATGGTTTAGCAAATATACAACTTATGGAAAGATGAAGCGCCATTTGAAGTCGTGTACAATAGTTGAACTCATGAGTTACATAGTACGTACAGCTGTTATTCCAGTAGCAGGCCTTGCCACAAGATTTCTGCCAATTAGCATGTCGATCCCTAAAGAAATGCTTCCTTTATTAGACAGGCCCATGATCGAATATAGCATCCGGGAAGCAGTAGATTCAGGAATCGAGAACATCATATTCATTACATCTAATCACAATCACATTCTGCAAAACTACTTGAAGAAAAAAATAGAGACCAAGGTCCGTCCTGACAACAAAAGTAATCTAGAATTATCATCGCCCCAAGAGCAATTATCAGAAATTGCACAATTCACATTCATTCCCCAAAGAAAACCTCTGGGTCTAGGACATGCAATTTTGCAAGCAAAAAAAGCGATTGGCAATAACCCATTCGCAGTACTGCTACCTGACGATCTAATCCTATCTAAAAAACCCGTGTTGGCTTCAATGTTGGCAACATATCAACAAAGAGAAGCGAGTTACGTTGCAATTCACAAAGTGGCCGCAGAGGACGTTTCGTCTTATGGGATTATAAAAGGGGAACCTGTAAATGATTTCGTGTATAACGTAGAGGGAATTGTCGAAAAGCCTCTGGTAAACCAAGCACCTTCACTCCTAGGAGTCGTTGGCAGATATATTTTCGATCCTGATATTTTCTCATGTCTAGAACAAACAAACCCTGGCGCACTCGGAGAAATCCAGCTAACTGATGGTATATCACTCCTGCTCGAACAAAAGCCAGTGAATGCATATCTGTTTGAAGGCACACGTTTTGACTGCGGTAATCCAATAGGACTACTGCAAGCATCACTCGAACTAGCCTTAAGAAGAAAAGATGCTAAAGCAACTGTAAGAAAATTGATCAACCAAATAAAAACACGCTAGTTACACAATGTCTTGGGAAAGAACCCAGAGGCTAGTGACCGTGTAAAGAACCATTAACACTAATATCGGTAATTGGCTGACTAGCATCCTGCGTTCGTTTCTCACAATCTGATTAGCAATAACATGGCTGATAAAGACGGCAATAACATGTCCGACAACTATAAGTGTTACCTGGCTATACCAAACAAAACTTGCGTTAATAAATCCATATTTAGGAACAAACCCTACAGTATTAAACAGATCCCACCCATACCCAAAGGGATCTGAGGCAATAGAAAATATTCTCTGACCAACGGTGGCAAGGAAAGTCCAATAATGCGCCATGTTATAGGCCAAAGCTATAGGTAATAGGGAGTAAAGAAATTTATGTGTTGCACTTCTATAAGGGATATCCCTATCACTAAGAAGAAATGCTACATAAGTAAACAAAAGATAAAATAAAAGAAAGACCATAAAAAAGGCTGCCATACCAAATGTATGTACTACAAGAATATAGTTGTTCCCAAAAAGCACCGAGAGTGTGGGTTTCATGTTTAAAACAACCTTAACCCACTGGCTAGCAGCCATAAACCCATCAAAGGTGACACTCGAAAGCATCAATAGTACAAATGCCAACCGTCCAGAGGTTAATTCTTCAGTTTTAATCAACCCAACCGCAAAAGGACGTATGTTTAATTCTATAGAACCTAGAGCGAGGCTAGCGCACTCATCACAATTCACACACCCTTTACCATCTGGTATGCACATTTTTGTATCTGAGCAATTCAGACAAACAGTATCATCAGATAAACGAAACTCAACGGGGGAAAGTTTTGAAAGGAGACCAAAATACACTGAGAAAAGTTCTCCGTTACGTAGCCAAACATGTCTGCCAAACAACAACATTCCCAACAATGTTGTAACTGAATAGAAAACTCCCATAACACCAATAAAAAACGGGTCCGAAGATTCCGGGTAAATTAGTTCAATCCAAACAAAAATACAGAGCTGTAGAAACACTGGCCATGCGCCTAAACGATCTGGGTAGGTCAGTAAGGGCACTACCCTTCCTTTGCCTGTTAATTTGGCATGCAAAAACTGAATGAAAGTAAATATCCCTGACCAAGGATTGACCAATGCCCACAAATTCCCGAACAAGGCAACTACGAATCCCATACCAACCCACCAAAAAACCCAAACAAAAACTGGTGCGAAATTATAGTAGGTTAAGTTAGTTCCAAATAGACCGGTTGCTACGACCAGAAAAAGAAGCAGGACTCCTAGCAATCTGGACAAGCGTATAACCAAATGACTCTTAATCAATGAATGCAGAAAGTTATTCCCAAGTAGGTTATACCTTGGATAATTTTCAAAGGAAATCATTTTCCCGAAAAAAGTCCCTGCAACAATAAAGGAAAGTACGACAACCCCGCCTGCACCGTATAAGTACAACCAAAGAGGAACAGGAAGATCAAGTCTACCTCCATGAAGGCCGTGTGCTGAGGCTATCGGCATAATCAGCGTCCATATGAAAAAGCCTAGCAAAGAAGAAAATAGAAATATTCTTTTCACAACAACCTAGTTAAATCGATCATCCAAGAAGCACCTTTATATACCCAGCCACAGTTTCTTCTTGTATTACAGGAGCACCATGGTGCTCCTCGGTATGATTGTGATCTTTGTTTTTGCTTTCTGCTATTCCTCCATGAAGAGGATGTAATGCTATCTGAAACACACCTGTTGAGTTAGTTTGGAAAGTAAGAAATGCCGTATTTTCAGGCTCGATTTCTCTTGCAACCTCTATTGTATGGAGATGAATCAGCCATGGCTGGTCAGTTGTTATTTTTAACACAACAACCTCTCCTTCTTTAACTTCCAGTTCTTTTTGAACAAGTTTCCCTTTAATAATATCCACTGTTAAAGCTCTCGACTTCAACGTTCCAGTATTAATCGCTTTGTCTTCAAAAGCTGTTCGAATAACAAACCCACCCAATAAAACCACTGCGACGGAGAGAATAATTATAACGAATTTACTAACCATTAATACAACCTCCTAATTCAGGAAAACAAAAACGCCACCCTCTTATAAGATGTGTGGAATAAATTCGCCTTATTCCCCAACCTATTCCCTATCACTGTTAATAAAACAAGGAAATATCCAATATGACCTACTCCGATTTCGTAACTACTGTCCAACCAAGTGCTATTATTAAAAAAATGCCGGATCCACCAACAGCAATGCTCCAAAAAGGAATTCCAGATTTTACTGCATTTAATGTGAAGGTCGTGGTGGCAACTCCCAGAGGTCCATCTATATCAACCCTTATCTCCCAATCTCCAGGATCCGATAATACTAAATCCAGATATAGCCGCTCATCTCCTTCGTTGAGCACATTAAACGTTATAGGCCCGGTAGAAGTTGACCCTTGAACATATTTCGTAGGGAATACTGTTACCTTTACATTCTCAGCTTCAAGAGAGGAACCTGTTATGGGATCAGTAAGTAATAAATCCATATGGTAGAAAGAGTCAACTTTCGGATTAACAACAGTTGTATCAATTCTTGCTAAATATGAACCAACTGGCCCGTCGAAAATAACTACGGCTCCGTGAGCATATATCGAAGTAGTTCCAAAGAGAGGCCCTCCGAAGGCAACGAGAAACAGGGCGAGCCTGAAAACAGTGTTTCCCACAGCTATATAAGTTAAAGGGTTTTTAGTATATGCCCTCATTGTCACAGTTGAACTAACGAACGGAATTTTCTGTTTTCAGCACAGCTAAGAATGCTTCCTGTGGGATTTCCACATTACCAATTCTCCTTAGCCTTTTCTTTCCTTCCGCTTGTTTTTCCAGCAGTTTTCGTTTTCTTGTTATATCCCCACCATAACATTTTGCAAGAACATTTTTCCTTTGCGCCCTGATGTTTTCTCTAGCAATGATACGGCTTCCAATAGCTGCTTGGAGAGGGACATCAAACATTTGCCTCGGTATTAACGTTTTAAGACGTTCAATAAGAGCTCTCCCTTGGTAGAATGCACGTTCACGATGAATAATCATGGAAAGTGCATCAACCGGATGATTATTAACCAAAATGTCTAGCTTGACCATTGGGCTAGACCGATAATCGCCTAGAGTGTAATCCATCGAAGCATAACCCTGTGTCCGAGACTTCAATTGATCATAAAAGTCGAGGAGCACTTCTGACAAGGGTACTTTAAATTCGATAAGAACGCGTGCGTCAGAACTTGGAGGAATATCATTTCCTTCGGCCATTACAGGTTTTCTTGACTGAAGATATTCCATCTTCTGGAATTCTCCTCGACGGGAGTTTGTCAAATCCATAATCGGTCCAATATAACGGTTCGGAGCAACGATACTCACCTCTAACCATGGCTCCATGACACTTTGAATATCCTGTACTGGAGGAAATTTAGCCGGACTATCAATCTTTCTCTCTTCACCATTTGACATCACCACTATATATGAAACGCTTGGGGCAGTTGCTAATAAATTAAGTTTGTATTCACGTTCTAATCTTTCCTGAACGATATCCATGTGCAGCAACCCCAAGAAACCACACCTATAACCAAACCCCAGCCCAACACTCGTTTCTCTTTCAAAAACTAACGCTGCATCACTAAGTTGAAGCTTTTTTAAGCCTTCTCCTAATTCAACATAATTCTCTCCATCGGACGGATAAAGTCCGGCAAAAACCATTGGCTTTAAGGGGCGAAATTCAGGAAGTGGTTCGCTAGCAGGATTTTCAAAATCAGTGATCGTATCCCCAACAGGGGCTTCACGAATGTCCTTAAACCCAGTAGCCACATAACCTACTTCACCTACCGAAAGCCTATCTGTTTTAACCATTTGAGGATAAAACGTCCCAACTTCAGATGATTGTGTGTCACGGCCGGAGCCCATTAAATAAACATGTTGCCCTTTAGACAAAGACCCTTTGAATATACGGACATATGCGATAACTCCTTTGTAAGGATCATAAGCAGAATCGAAAACCAATGCTTTCAATGAGTCATTGAGAGATCCACTTTGAGGAGATGGTATTTCTCTAACTATCGCTTCTAGCAATTCTTCAATTCCTTTACCTTCTTTGGCAGACACTCGGAGTATCTCTTCGTTCCTGAAGCCAAAGGCATGCTCTAAGTCTTCAGCTACAGCATCAGTCTGAGCGACCGGGAGATCTATCTTGTTAATAATTGGTATGATGAACAATCCCTGTTCAACTGCCATATAGATATTTGACAATGTCTGAGCTTGCACTCCTTGGGCTGCATCAACTATTAGTAATGCACCTTCACATGCTCCCAGACTACGTGAGACTTCATAGCTAAAGTCAACATGTCCTGGGGTATCAATTAAATTAAGCTGATATTCATGTCCTTTCTTGTCACGATAGGACATACGAACTGCTTGGGCTTTAATGGTAATACCGCGTTCACGTTCCAATTCCATCTGGTCTAGGAACTGGTCAGTCATTGCACGGTTTTTCACTGTATCTGTGTATTCAAGCAATCGATCTGCAAGTGTAGACTTGCCATGATCAATGTGCGCGATAATACAAAAGTTGCGAATTGAACCTGAATCCATACTAGATTGATGCTAGCATGGTATTCCTAGTCCAACAAGGGTATAAGCGAGGAATTTGTTACGAAAAGAAGCAATCCAAGCGCTATAAAGGAAATGTCATCTGCTAATCTTAATTCAATAAAGGTCATCTAAGCTCGTATACAAGAAACCCAATGATCATTGCCCATATTTCGGAACTCCGGCATTGCCTGACTGCACTCATTAATACTAATAGGGCACCTTGGATGGAAAACGCATCCTGATGGTGGATTAAGCGGACTAGGTACATCTCCGTAAAGAATAACTCTTTCACGTTTACTATCTATTTCAGGGTCCGGAATAGGTACAGCAGATAAAAGTGCTTTGGTATATGGGTGTATCGGATTTTCGTAAATTTCTGCGCGATCCGCAAGTTCAACGATTTTACCAAGATACATTACTGCTATCCTGTCACTAATATGACGCACCACAGATAAATCATGTGCGATAAACAGATACGTCAGGTTGAATTTTTCCTGAAGTCCTTCAAGTAGATTTATAACCTGTGCTTGAATAGAAACATCCAAAGCAGATACTGGTTCATCGCATACTATTAAGCTAGGTTTTACTGCCAATGCTCTCGCTACACCAATGCGTTGGCGTTGGCCTCCACTGAATTCATGAGGGTATCTATTCATCATATGTGGGCTTAATCCAACTACTGTAAGTAGCTCTTCGACTTGTTCCCGATATTCGTTCTTGCTATTCACCATTTTATGAACTAATAAAGGCTCTCCAACGATACTCCCACAAGTTTGTCTCGGGTTTAGAGAACTATATGGGTCTTGGAAGATCATCTGCATACGTTTTCTAAAACCTCGAATACTCGAGCTTTTCAATTTAGTCAAATCTTCTCCGTCAAAAATCACCTCTCCAGAGGTCGGTTTGTAAAGTTGCAGTAATGCCCTGCCCGTAGTGGTTTTCCCACAACCGCTTTCTCCCACTAAGCCAAGAGTCTCGCCTCGTTTGATAGAAAAGCTCACACCATCTACTGCTTTCACATCTGCCACTTTTTTTTGAAACACAACCCCGGAAGTCACAGTGAAATACATTTTTAAATCACGAACCTCTACAAGATTGTCGTTATCCTGATTTTGCATCAGCACTCCTATATCAACGTTTACTTACGTCTAAACTCAATCGTTCCCTTTCCCAACAAGCGGAAAGGTGACCTTCGTTAATATTCACAAGAGTGGGTTCTTCAAGTGAACATTTTTCCACGACAAAGCGACAACGATCCTGGAAGTTGCATCCTTCCGGAAGATCGACTAAGTCTGGAGGATGTCCTTCTATAGGATCAAGCATCTGTTTACGAGGTTCGTCCAGCCTAGGCACCGATCGAAGGAGACCTAGTGTGTACGGATGTCTTGGATCACTATAAATCTGACGAGCGGTACCTCGTTCAACGATTTTACCAGCATACATAACGTTTACGCGGTCGGCATACCGAGCGACCACCCCTAGATTATGGGTGATAATAATAAGCGCTGTGCCAAAATCCCTGCAAAGATTTCTCATCAGTTCAAGTATTTGTGCCTGTATCGTCACGTCCAAGGCAGTGGTAGGTTCATCAGCTATAAGAAGTTTTGGGTTACAGCTAAGCGCCATAGCTATCATGATTCGCTGGCGCATTCCACCACTGAATTGATGTGGATACTGAGAAAGTCTGCGCTCAGGGTCTGAAATACCAACCATCTCAATAAGCTCACATGCCCGTTTATTGGCTTCTTTCTTACTCATTCTTAAATGCAGTTCTAAAGTCTCGGTAATCTGACGGCCAATTGTAAGTACTGGGTTTAGAGAAGTCATAGGTTCCTGAAACACCATCGCCATTCTGTTCCCCCGTATACGACGCATATCAGATTCTTGGAAGTCAAGAATGTTTCTGCCCTCAAAAAACACTTCACCGCTCACAATTTTGCCAGGCGGCCAAGGGATAAGACGCATGATAGACAAAGCGCTCACGCTTTTCCCACATCCACTTTCTCCCACTAGTCCTAGTGTTTCACCTTCCTCCAGATCGTACGATACCCCATCGACAGCTCGAACCACTCCATCGGAAGTAAAGAAATGAGTTGTAAGGCCCTTCACTTCTAAAAGTTTAGGCAAGAGTCCTCCTTTATTTGCACCCAATTATATATGTGAAGCGTAAATAATCAAGAATCAAAGGCAAACGTGGGGAAGAGGAGACTCGAACTCCTACGCCTTGCGGCACATGATCCTAAATCATGCTCGTCTACCAATTCCGACACTTCCCCTCGATTAAATGTGACCCGCCTCGGACTTGAACCGAGAACCTACTGATTAAGAGTCAGTTGCTCTGCCAATTGAGCTAGCGGGCCTTGACAATGATCTCAAATGGACTCGAATGTAACATTGCCCATGTTTGTTGTCAACGAAATCGTAGCAATGATAAACACGGTAAATACTTACCTTTTTCCTTGTATAATGGCTTTATGAAAATATCGGATATTGGTGAAATTAAACTCATTGAGCACCTTTTAGAAATTGCCAGAAAATCCGGTGTGGAATTTACTACCGAGGAATTACTTATAGGGCCTGGGGACGATGCCTCTGTTTGGAGAGGAAAGGATGGTTTAACAATATCCACCACTGACACCCTTGTAGAAAGCACTCACTTTACTAAAAACACAATTTCGTGGCATGATCTTGGATGGAAAGCAATGGCTGTCAATTTAAGCGATATAGCTGCAATGGGCGGTATACCTCTCTATGCCTTAATCACACTAGGGCTGCTGCCGAATACTCCCTTAAAAGACATCGAATGCCTATACACGGGGCTAAGCGAAATTTGCCACACATATGGGGTGGCCATAGCTGGAGGAGATATAGTTGCGTCTCCAACCACCTTCATAACTATCTCTTTAACTGGAAAAACATACAAGACACCTCTCGTACGTTCAAAAGCCCATATTGGGGATCTCATAGCTGTAACAGGCCCACTAGGAGCCTCATCAGCTGGACTCAGATTACTAGAGGGAGGGCAAACACAAACTATTGGTTCATCCTATGAAGACTTATATCGTGCACACCAAAAACCAGTCCCTGAATTAAAAAATGGACAGATTCTTCTAAAACATGGTGTTCAGGCAGCTATGGATATCAGCGACGGACTTGCCCATGACCTATCCACCTTAATGAAATCAAGCATGTGTTCTGCAAAAGTCGATGTTTCCAAAATACCAATCCACCACCTTGTATCTTCTCACTTCCAAAGCAACGCGCTCCAATTAGCCTTATCTGGAGGGGAAGACTACCGACTACTCTACACTGCATCTGAATCTGTAATGCAAAATGTCTTAAGTAAGATCCCGACAGCTACAGTAATAGGTGAGGTTGTTAATGGACCTATGGGGCAGGTTTCGTTAATCGACAAAGAGGGAAATTCTATAAAGGTCAAATATACGAGTTGGGAACATTTCAAAAAAAGAGGAGTGAATAGTGAATATAGCTAAGGTATACATCATTGGAACATCTTAACCACCTCCGTTCTGTAACGATACGGAGCCGTTCCATCAAACAAACGAAATCTATTGGGGAAAAACTAGGCGAGGTCACTGAACCAGGGGATCTACTATTACTTATAGGCGACCTTGGTACAGGAAAAACATGCCTAACACAAGGTATTGCTATTGGACTAGGTATAAAATCTTCTGTCCGTAGCCCTACTTTTATATTGGTGAATGAACATTATGGGAGGTCAACTCTGTTCCACATTGATCTTTACCGTATAGAGAACATAAATGAAGTAGAAGGAATGGGGCTTGACGAGTACGTGAATAGTGATGGAGTATGTGTAGTCGAATGGGCGAACAAGGCAACAAGTGCTTTCCCAAAAGAACATTTAAGAATAGACCTACAACATATTGGAGAAAAATCCCGTAAATTAACATTCACAGCTTATGGTTCTCGCTATACTAGAATTATTGAAGCCATTAGCAAAGACTAATATGTAAATTCAAAATGCTATTAGCTATAGATACTTCAACTAAAAACGCCGGAATCGCTCTTGTAAATGGAGAAGGAGCTATCCTCCAGCTAACCCAGTGGACTTCACACCAAAACCATTCCGTAGAACTATTACCATCAATCAAAAAAATCCTTCATTCTGAACACATAGATACAAAACAGCTATCCGGTATAGCGATAACAACAGGACCCGGACGTTTTAGTGCGCTACGAGTCGGAATCAGCACGGTCAAAGGCTTGGCCCTAGCGTCAAACCTCTCCATCGTAGCTGTAGACACTTTAGAATGTGAAGCCTACCCATTCAGAACATCCCTTATACCGATTGTTGCTCTTATCGATGGAGGACGCCGCGAATTCACGTGGGCTCTATTTGAGAGGTCTTTAAAAGGACTTAAAAGAATATCCGCTAATAAAATTTCACCCCATGAACAATTCGTGTCTGAGCTACCATCATCAGCATTGATCTGCGGAGAAGGCTTACAAACTAACATCCTGAAAATCAAAGAGCTCACTGATCAAATCCCAGGTATACAACTCGCTATTCCCTATGTACCTGGAATTCGTGTTTCATCTCTCGGCCGTATAGGTTACAAATGTCTCATTTCGAAAGAAACAGAGGATATCGCTTCATTACAACCGGTCTATATCAAACGTCCTACTATTACCAATTCGAATAGTTCAAGCTAGGTGAATTCCAAAACACTGTCAATTCACTAGTTATGTACATCTCAATTCAAGGAGAATAACAATGCCCCTTTCAAATTCCCTGAAAGATAAAGCAGCGATTGTAGGGATCGGGAACACGGAATTCGCCCGCTCACTTGAAAGGTTCGCTTTCTGTGGGACTGGAGAAGCTGCTGGATTCACTCAAGATGGTGGGATTGAGATAGGTGGAAGACTTCCCATGAATACCAGTGGAGGACTTCTATCAGAGGCCCATTTAAACGGCTGGGGTAACCATATGGAAATAGTCCGCCAACTTCGAGAAGAAGCAGGAGATCGCCAAATAAAAACATTGAGATCGCAATGTATGGAGATGCTATTATCTACAGAAGGTAAGATTATAGGAGGATCCCTTGGGAACTTTTAAAACAATCGGTGTCATAGGCAGTGGAGTAATGGGGGCTGGAATAGTCCAAACCTGTATCCAATCTGGATACGACACAATCATGTCTGGAAGAAACACGGAAAGCATCTATCGTGCTACGTCTAATATCAAAGCCGGCCTAAGTAAGATGGTCGAACGCGGGAAAATGTCTCAAGCTGAGAGCGAACAGGCACTCGCTAGGATTGACCCTGTTGTGGGATTCGATTCGCTCGAAAAATGTGACATCGTGATCGAAGCTGTCGTCGAGGATCTCGAGGTAAAGAAAGATTTGTTTAGAAAGCTCGATAAGCTTTGCCCTGCTAAAACGATACTGGCTTCGGATACTGCGACACTACCGATTATTGAAATTGCAAAAGCTACAAATAGGCCTGAAAAAGTATTAGGGCTACACATTTTGATCCCAGCGCCATTAAGCAAAATGGTTGAGATGGTTCGATCTGAAGTTTCCAGTGAAGAAACTCTGGGTAAAGCAAAAGAATTCTGCGAATCGTTAGGGAAAATAGTCGTTACCTGTGCAGATTCACCTGGGTTCATTATAAACAGGCTATTGGCCCCCTATCTCCTTGAGGCAGTAAGGTTAGTAGAACAAAATGTTGCCTCAAAGGAAGACATAGACGCATGCATGCAATTAGGAACTGGATACCCCATGGGACCATTACGCCTCCTCGACAATGTTGGGCTTGACCAATTCCATGATCTAGCCAGTTCATTATGCACCCTATTAAAAGACAAAAAATTCGAACCACCAGCATTGCTAACACAAATGGTTACAGATGGACGCTTAGGAAGAAAAAGCGGCCATGGATTCTATGATTGGAAATAGTTTTTCTCTCGAAAAAAGGTAGGTCTATTCCTTCATAAGAACATTTATAACAAGTGCCTGATGCGCAATTCGGCAAAGGTGTATTTTTGAACCTATTCGATTGTCATACACATCTAGACGAATACCCAAAAGAAGAAATACCTTCCATAATGAATCGTGCAGCCAAAGTTGGAGTTACAGGTGCGATAGCAGCCGGGACCACACTGAACTCGAGTTTCATCTGTGTAGAATTATCTGAATCTGATCCTCGTATTTTCGCTGGAATAGGTATCCACCCAATGAATATTGATGAATCCATAGACGAGGATACTTATCAAACACTACGGAGTTTAGCCGAAAACCCCAGAGTAGTTACCATAAGTGAGGTGGGACTAGATGGAATAGCTGGAGCACCTGAGCAACGAATCCAAGAGGATGTTTTTCGATCGCATATCCATATCGCTCGAGAATTCAAGCTTTCAATAATTTTTCATGCTCGTGACTCCTATCCAAACATCCTGACTATCCTAGAACAAGAATACGCTTATGAGGTTGGTGGCGCCGCGCACTATTTTCAAGGTGATATCAAAACAGCGAATCGACTAATTGAGCTTGGGTTTTTTATATCTCTCGCCCGCCCGCTTTTACGATTTCCAGAACTACAGGAGGTGGTTAAAAGTATCCCTCTCGAATATATCGTTTTAGAAACCGATGCTTATCCTCAACCCTTCAAACGAAAAAGAGAAAACTGGACAGAGCCTCGTCACCTTGCAGAAATAGCCAATTGCCTAGCGGTCTTAAAAGGAATAGAAGTAGACACGGCGACAAAACAAGTAGAAGAAAATCTATTTCGTATGCTCGGCCATCGAGGAAACCTTATTAAAGAAACGCTAACCTAATAGGACTAGAATTAACAACGTTCATTATTGTCCTCACAAAATTCAACGATATCAAGTGTGATCTAGAGGAATATGGTAAACTTAGTGCATTATGGAATCCACACTAGTCTTAGCCAAACCAGATGCAGTTCAACGGGGTCACGTTGGAAATATTATCTCACGCTTAGAAGTCCGCGGGTTAAAGTTAATCGCAATAAAATTAATTAAACTGGATCGTGATACAGCAAAGAAACACTACGGTGCCCATGAATCCAAACCTTTCTTTAAGGGCCTCGTGGAATTCATAACGTCTTCACCCGTGGTTGCTATGGTTTTCCAAGGAGAAGGTGCTATAGAAGTTGTTAGACAGACGATGGGGCCAACAGACCCTAAGAAAGCATCGCCTGGAACGATACGAGGCGATCTCGGAATAGATATGGGACGTAATTTAATACATGGATCAGACTCAAAAGAATCCGCTGAGAAAGAGATCCACCTGTTTTTCGACAAATCTGAACTTTGCATTTACGACAGGAGCCTAGACCCCTGGATCACTGAATCTTAACCACCGTTCTGCCTGAAGACCATAGCTCACCGAGCCTGTAATGCTCTCGGACCTCAGTTGCAAAAACGTGTATAAGTACCGAACCTAAGTCAAGAAGGATCCACCCCGAATCAACACTGCCTTCTTTATGGTGTAATACGGCTCCAAGCTTCTTTAGAGCTATAGTTAATTCTTCAGAGAGGGCTGACATCTGACGTCTATTGTCCGAACTTACTATGACAAAAAAGTCAGTGAAACTGCAAACGTCACTTACCTCAAGCATGTGGATATCAGTTGCCTGCATATCAGAGGCAATATTCACTGCTTCCCGAGCGTACTGCAAAGGCTTCAGGTGATCTCCCCCCCTTCTTAAATATATCGATTATTATATTAACAAACATTTCTAATGGTCAAACCCTATTGTCTCACCAGTTGCTTAATTTGAACATAGCATGCTAATCTTTTACATTCACATGATACCTAAACGCGTTATTGTAGCAATGAGTGGCGGAGTTGATTCCTCTGTAGCTGCACTTTTGCTTAAAAAAGAAGGCTACGATGTGATTGGAGTTACATTACGGCTGTGGAGTAATACAAGCGACCAGAATGTTTCAGCAAACCACCGTGGCTGTTGCTCCCCTGAAGACGTAGACGACGCCAGACAAAGCTGCCAAGTTATCGGAATCCCACATTACCTTCTGAATGCCGAGGCTGAATTTAAATCCCACGTAATAGACTATTTTGTGAAAGAGTATGCCCGTGGACGAACACCACATCCTTGCCTAGCTTGTAATGACAGAATTAAATTCGACTTTCTCCTTCAACGCACTCTTCTCATGGAAGGTGATTACATTGCAACGGGACATTATGCCCGTACTGGTATACAACAAAATCTCTGGTGCCTGCTAAAAGGAATAGATGCTACTAAAGATCAATCATATGTACTGCACACACTCCGTCAGCAGGAACTAGCACGAACGCTATTCCCGATAGGTCACTATCAGAAATCGGAAATCCGCGATATTGCTATCAAAGCGGGCCTTCCAACAGCTAATAAACTGGATAGCCAAGATATTTGTTTTATTCCATCTGGAGATTACCGTGCTTTCATTAAAAACTATTCAACACCTTCGCCCGGTGAAATAATTAACTCTGCAGGAAAAGTACTCGGATCACACAAAGGAATAGAATTTTTTACAGTTGGACAACGTCGAGGCCTAGGAATAAATTCAGATAAACCACTATTTGTTCTACGAGTAGAAGCCAAGACGCGCAGAGTAATAGTCGGCACCTCTAAGGAGCTCCTTTCTGGGGTGCTATGGGCTTCGCAGGTAAACTACCCCGGAAAAGAGCCTGAAACCAAAGTAGATGTTACAGTTAAAATTCGCTATAACGCTCGTGAAGTTCCCGCTATACTCGAACCCCATGGTGATTGGGCAATAATACGACTTAATGAGCCGCAAAAAGCAATCACCCCTGGACAACCGGTCGCATTTTATCAAAACGATCGCCTTCTTGGAGGGGGAATAATAGAAGGGCCTGAAGATCCCCTCTTAAGTGTAAAGTCTCTGAACCTATGATAGCTGAGTCAATTTACCGAAAAAAAATGGACTTCTTTAAATATGTCGAACCCCACTTGGAACGAGGAACTTCGTCTACAAACTAAAGGGTACCTAAAAATAGCCGGGCTTGATGAAGTTGGCCGAGGAACCCTCGCAGGGCCAGTGATGGCTGCAGCAGTAATTTTGGACCCTACTGCAAATGAAGCTTACTACCTTGACCTACAAGACAGTAAGCTAATTACTGCAAGGAAACGGGAATGTCTTGCATTATCTATATCTAGATCGGCTATAGGTATAGGCATTGGAGTCTCCGAGCATTCTGAAATAGACAAATTAGGAATAGCACAAGCGACTCGGCGTGCAATGGTACGTGCTATTGATAATTTAACATCAAAACCAGACCACATACTCATTGATGCTGTACCCCTACCAGATATATCTATACCCTTCAAAGCTATTATTAAAGGAGATAGTCTCTGCCGATCTATCTCAGCAGCATCTATTATCGCTAAGGTGACCAGAGACAAGCGAATGGTGGAAGAAGAAAGCAGACACCCCGGATATGGATTTGCTAATAACAAAGGGTACGGAACAGCTAGTCATTTTCATGCCATTCATATTTTAGGCCCGTCCCCAATACATCGACTCTCTTTTAACCCTACTAGATCAATGATAGAAAATAAATCTCACTAAAGATCAGTCCTCAACTAGGATAAATATAAGCGAACAGGTATAATGTAATCGGGTTTCTAGGCCTTCGAGTATGTATCTGCACGGAAAGGGAATTCTGGGTCAAGACACACATATTTTCAATACTTCCTAAAATTCGCATCAACCAGAACAACACCCATGGAATCGAGCCACAATGAATTATTACGCAGGAAAACGGCTCGCAAAATCTCTGGACTCTACGTGATAGTAGACCCATCCGCGACCCTAGGAAGAAATGTAACAGACATAGCTAGAGCCGCTCTCTTGGGTGGTGCCTCTGCTATACAGTATCGCGACAAGAAAGCCAATAAGAATGATCAGTTACTGAATGCCCAGAAACTTAGAGACGTTTGTGAAATTCATGGCGGCATACTCATCATTAATGATCATCCAAGACTGGCAAGCGTTTCGGAAGCACATGGGGTCCATCTCGGCCAACAAGACATGGCAATATCTAAAGCTCGAGGCCTCTTATACGAATACCAGTTTATAGGAACATCAAATGCCCTGCTTACAGAGGCAGCTATGGCAATTTCTGAAGGTGCTGACTACATTGCAATAGGAGCAATGCATCATAGCAACTCGAAATCCAACACTCGAAATGCAGGTATAGAGACTCTCCAGAAAATAAAAGCAAAAGAATATGATATCCCTATGGTAGCGATTGGAGGAATCAATTTGAATAATGTGGATTCTATCCTTGAAGCTGGAGCAGATGGAATTTGTGTTATAAGTGCAGTATGTTCCGCAGAAGACCCAGAAAAAGCTGCTCATCTGCTAACAGAACAGATAGAATCTTACCGTTACCGCACAACCAGATAAATAGAGGACCTCTATTTACCAGAACATTCAAAGAGACTCAAGAAAGTCGGACAGTATGCCCAAGCTAGTTTTTCAACTAAAAATGAGGCTATGTAAACAGTTTTGCCTCTTACACGAAATGCTGTTCGGTCATGCTCGAAGAGTGTTCGGGCAATCCATCGTAAAGAATTCGAACAAATATTTGATTTTTATATCAAGCACAGAAGCAACTCAGTAAAATCAAATCTTCATTAGTGAGGCATCAGCCATCTTTGCCTTTATGGCAAATACCTCACTACCTAGCCATAGAGACCTTGGTGTAGAGATTGGACCACATCTGAATGGTTTAGCTGAAGAGGCAAGTGAATTGCGCCGAGCAATACTCGATAAACCACGCAAGAATGCTATTGCTCCATGTGACCATTTGATGTCTACTATGGATGAAGTCTATCACCTGCTGGTAATGATCGCCTTCCCTAACTCAATCACTTCCGGACTGAGCAGAAGTACTGAGTTTTCATGTGGTAGACTTGCCTGTTGTTTAAGATGCTTATAAATCAAATAATACCCCCGAATCATCTATAGAGAACGAGAAACTAATTTTGATAAATCAATTGTTTAAAAAAGCATCTGGAAATTTAATACTTACTGCCATTTTTATTACCATGAGTATTTTAGCAGCTTGTTCTGGAGGCACAGAGACCAGTAGCACCCCGGATAATGCAGTTGCTGAAAAAGTTCCTGTTACAGCTAGTCAGGCCGATAAAGAAAATGACACTCCGAGTTCTCCTGACAGCCTGTCTAATCAAGTTAAAAGCACGTCTGCAACTACATATTCTGATGAATTATTAGATAAAGAAACTCAACATATATTCTTTCCATTTTGACCGAAAACAATGGCGCAGACAGAGCAGAGCTGGATTTTGCGAACTGGTTTAAAGAGATTGCAACGATTGCAAATACTGAAATATCAGTTGCCGAAAGAAAAACATGGTTCAAAGCTGAGGCTGATGGATTTATAGAGGATATATTGCAAGAAAAAAGCAATCGTAGAGCAGAGGGGAAAACAGCGGTGGTAATTTTGCCAACTCCAAAATTAGTTCCAACGACACCTGGAATCCATACTGAAAGCATGTCGATTGTTGAACACACCACCTATGTGGGACAAATTGAATCCTCAGATGGAAATAACGGAGCATTAACCCATACATTAATAAGTTCAGATGCGCCTTCTTTGATGATTTCAGAGTCAGGAAAGGTCGAATTTACTATTGCACCAGATTATGAAGTTAATGATACATATTCTTTTACCGTATCAGCTTCAGCTGATGATTTTGTGGCAACAAAAAAGATCGATATTTTTGTAGAAAATTTTGCCCTCTCGGATGGGAAGGCTGCCCTACTTGCTATTGGTTACAACTCTCCTAAAATCGACCAGCAACACGAATTTGTAACTGGGATAGATTTTCCTTCTGACATAGAGCCTAGGTATAAAGAAGTAATGAATAATTTAAATGGAGTGCTTGGTGGTTATCCAAACTATGCCTTTTTTTCGGTTAACGCTAATGGCACTGACTCTGATGCAAAGCCGGTTGTGAACAGGTTAATTGAAATTAATTGGTTGGATCCGGGAGACAACTCATTAGCTGGCATTTTAGCCAAGACATCATGTCTTTCCAGGTCGAATACCGGAGATGGGTGTACATCATCAACTAACCAAATAAATACTTGCGTGGGGATTTTATCTGATATAACCAACCCTTTTGGAAGTGAAGAAGCTCAGGAAATAAGACACACAAAATGGTTTTTAGGTTTAGCGCATGAGTACTTCCATGTCTATCAGAGGGCGCATGCACTTGATAGAGGACTTGATTATCAGACGGACCGAGATAATCCAGAAACAACAGTACAGGCACCAAGGTGGTGGATCGAAGGAGCTGCCGTTTTATTTCAGAATGCGTGGTTTGAGCAGAACTGGAATTCCCTTTCAGATTTCTCAGGGCTTTCATGGAACAATGTAGCGGTTTCGATTCAGGAATTTTCTTCCGCATCTCTCCTTAAAGAGGTACGAAGAGGTATTCTTGATTCACCAGGTTACAACCAAACTGGATGTGATCCTGGTTGGACCATGTCATATATTGAAGAAGATGCAGATACCAGCTCTCGTTGTAAAGGTAAATATATGGCTACTACATATCTAGCTCATATAACTTCATACAAGACAATATGGATTGACATTCCTCAGGATTATTATGACCTTGGGTTTCGGGGTGCATTTGAAAAACATGTCGGCATGACAAATCAAGAATTTTATGACTCTTACAATGAATTTTTGAGATCTGGAAATCCTGAGGATGAGCCGCCGATAGGATGGGGAACTCCTGATAAACCCATATCGGAATATGCTGATTTTCTGAGCATAACACCTGAGACTTAAAAGTAAATCTCCAGACTAATTATTATCATTATCATGCAAAGCATTACTAAGTACATGCCAACTAAGAAGTGTCTTAGAACAAACTCTGGGGGGCCTAACAGTAGCTCTTCGACAACACTCATTGGAGCAACTCATAACTAAGTTAGAGCGTTCACTAGAAAAAGAGTGAATAAATCGAATTGCTCCATTACGTCGCTTTTTTACTCTTTATCATTTCCGGAATGACTATCCCACCAGAAAAAACAAACTGCATTGCATCCTGAGTAGATATATCTGTATCATGCACCTCCTCAAACGGAACGATTGCCAACCATCCAGAGTTTGGAAGAGGTGCAGTCGGTATATATACCACAGCAAGCTGATCGCCTGAATCAGAATTGAAAACTGACGTTAGAAACCCAACCGCCCAATATCCAATTCTCGGGTATTGAATCATAACAACCCTCTGAAAACCAGTCGTTTTTTTGTCTGAAAAAGATTGGATAAGTTGTCTGGCAGAAGAATAAATCATGCCCACTACAGGTGTTCTTTGAATGGTTTTTCGAATTTGATTTCCCATACGAACAACCATATTCCAAGCAATGAGAAGCCCAGCCATATAAATCAAAGCAACGGCAGTAATCACACCGATACCAGGAAAGGACCAATCCTCTTTACCGAAAAATGCAAAAGAAGCCTCTATGGCGGGACGAAGGACATCATTCACGACACCATAGGCGAAGACCATAATTACGTAGGTGACCGCTACTGGGATAAGCAGTAAGGATCCAGCTAAAATTTTTCGCTTAAAATGTCTTAAAATACTATTCATGAGATCTCTACCAATTCTCACTTATCTTGATTTCAAATTGCAATTTAGTTATAAATCATAACCATCAGAACTAACCACCGTATTAGATTTGATATTAGTTATATCGTCAGGAATCAAGTACCCCCCCCACAAGTCGATTTTTAAAACATCTATAGATTCCATGTGTTTTCATCAGAGATTATAACTAATGTGTATAGCATGAACAAATCAATACACACACTATGCTATAACAATATTGTGTTATATGTGAGAGCCACACTCGCGTAAAGGAGTAACAAAACACCATAAACCACAAACATTGTGCTCTTAAAAGTTAAATCAAGAAAGACATATTCCCCTTCAATAAGGTATAATCATCCGAACTACATTTTCTCACTTGGGGGTCCACATATGGACTTAATTATCGCAATAGCCCTTATTTCAGGCGTGTTCGCGCTTCTCTTTGCCCTTTACCTAGGTGTCCGGCTTATTAGAGAAGATCCTGGCAACGATACCGTGAAGGAAATTGGCCAGGCTATCCAAGAGGGAGCTATGGCCTTTTTAGCAAGGGAATATCGCATCCTTCTTGTTTTCGTAGCCATTATGTTTGCAATCCTTTGGATTTTTATTGACGCTGATATCCTGGAAAAACGTGACGGGAATGGAAGGACCATCCCGGAAACCGCTCTTTCATATCTCGCCGGTGCAATTGGATCTGCACTTACAGGGTTTATTGGTATGTACGTCGCAGTACGTGCTAACGTCAGAACTGCTACTGGTGCTATGACAGGCCTAAATAAAGCTTTGAGAATAGCGTTTAACAGTGGTTCGATTATGGGTATAACTGTCGTTGGTATAGGCATCCTTGGAGTAACAACCCTTTATTGGATTATAGAGGATATCCAGATAGTCGCCGCATTCGGATTTGGGGCATCGACGATTGCACTCTTTGCCCGAGTAGGCGGTGGTATTTTCACGAAAGCAGCCGACGTTGGTGCAGATTTAGTAGGTAAGATCGAGCAAGGAATACCTGAAGATGACCCACGTAACCCAGCTACAATCGCAGATAACGTAGGTGATAATGTAGGTGACGTTGCCGGTATGGGAGCAGACTTATTCGAGTCTTATGCTGGTTCAATCATTGCAGCAATTGCACTAGGAGGTGCTGCAACTATATTCGTAGGGAGTACAGCCAGAGAATATGGGCTCATGCTTCCACTTCTCGTTTCTGCGATTGGCATTTTTTCATCCATTATAGGTACATTCCTGGTCCGAACAAGTGAAAATGCAAGCATGAGCAAATTGCTTTGGGCTCTCAGGTTTGGTATCTTCTCCGCCGGTGGTCTAGTACTTATCGGCACAGCAGTAGCAATAATAGCTTTAGGCCTTGATTTCAAACTATTCTGGGTTGTTCTCGTTGGACTAGTTGTAGGGCAAGTAATCGGTACAGCCACCGAATATTTTACATCTTATGAGTACCTTCCAACAAAATGGTTGTCAAGCCAATCATTAACTGGGCCAGCCACAATAATCATTGGTGGATTTGGACTAGGTATGCTGAGTACTGTAGTACCGCTAATTTCGGTGCTTGTAGGTATAGCAATAGCTAATGAACTTGCAGGATTATATGGTATATCCCTAGCCGCAGTAGGAATGCTTTCTACCCTTGGTATAACTCTAGCTACAGACGCTTATGGACCGGTAGCCGATAATGCGGGTGGAATCGCCGAACAGGCTCACCTTGACGCAAAGGTCCGAGAGCGTACTGATGCTCTAGATGCGCTAGGGAACACTACCGCAGCGACAGGGAAAGGCTTTGCCATTGGCTCCGCAGTTTTAACCTCACTAGCACTTATGGCAGCCTACTCAGCAGTAACTGAAATCAATGTCTTCAACCTGCAAGAGCCAAATGTCCTCATTGGGATCCTGATCGGAGCAGGTTTGCCTTTCCTCTTTTCCGCATTAACAATGCAAGCGGTAGGCCGTGCAGCAAACCGAATGATTGAGGAAGTTCGTCGCCAGTTCCGGGAAATTCCCGGAATTTTAGAGGGTACGGCTCGCCCTGAATATGCTAAAGCCGTTGACATCAGCACGCAAGGCGCTCTCAGAGAGATGATTTTGCCAGGTCTAATAGCAATCATCTCGCCTATTTCGGTTGGGGTTTTTATTGGGCCAGAGGCACTCGGAGGCCTTCTTGTAGGCGCTATAACAACAGGTTTTCTCCTTGCTATTACGATGGCGAACGCAGGTGGTGCTTGGGACAACGCAAAGAAATATATAGAGCTTGGCAACTTCGGTGGAAAAGGTACAGATGCTCATGCCGCAGGAATCGTAGGAGACACTGTAGGCGATCCATTCAAGGATACAAGCGGGCCATCTCTAAACATCCTTATTAAGCTCATGTCTATGGTTGCTCTTGTCTTCGCCCCTATTTTTCTTTAAAAAAGTGAGCTGGTCATAAAATTATGTGATCGAAGAGGCTGATATGGTTACTTCGTTAACACAATTTCGCTCTTCTTTAAACAATATTTTTATTTCAAGGGTAGATCGACACGAGCCGAGTTCTGGTAGGTAGCTAAACCATCTAATGATGGGGCAAACAAGTACGGACTAACAACAACACACGTACCTTCATAATGCCGAATTAAAGCTACGAATTACCTATGGATTCACTTATCTATAGGAAACCCTTCGGTGTTCCCCCACTCTGCGAACGAAGCATCGTAGTCAGCGACCTTTTCATATCCCATCAGCTTTAATGTAAACATACCGTGCGCCGCACGGATACCTGCCTGTCAGTATGTATATACTTGTTTATCAGGAGTAATTCCCTTACTCAATAAAATAATGGAAATTTCCTCGGCGGACTTAAACTTTCCCGTGCCATCGTTACTAAGCATTTCGTTCCATTCCAAATGGACTGCTCCTGAAATATGTCCAGTATACGTATTGCCACGAGTTACTTCACCTATATGCTCTCCCTTGGATCTCACGTCCCAAATAACCGAATCCAGAACACCAACAGCTGATCTGACATCAGAATTTGTGGCTATGAGAGAACTATTAGGATTCGCTATAAACACTTGCGGCGTTACATCTGGAACGACACGTGTTACAGGGCGCTTTTCATCAATCCATGCCCGAAACCCACCGTTAAGAACTTTCACTTTTTTATGCCCATAGTAATTCAAGACCCACCAAAGACGAGTCGCCCATGGTTGGTTGCGTCCTTCATATGCAACAACTAGGGTATCGCTACCTATACCAAGTCTGCCCATTAATCCACTTATTAGATCCGAGGACATTACGTGAACACCATTCGTTGGATCTTTGAGATAATGATCGGTTCCCACACTTACTGATCCGGGAATATGTACCCTGCTATAAGCGTCAGGTGAATCACAGTCAATAACACGTATATTATGATCATTTAAATGGTACTCAAGCCATGCAGTTTCAACGAGTAAATCAGATCTTGGGTATTTTTCCACCACCATATCGATCTCCTTTAAAAGAATCTCTCAAAAAACACGCTTATAACAATATAAGTGTGTTTGCAACAGCGTTCCAGGTAAATCTCTCTTCATCCGTTTTACGGCCCTCTCGTCCCATACAAATATCATATTTGGATTTTTTAGTACAGAGGGAAGGGGATCATTGCGCCAGAAGACTCCTTTATATTCGATGGATCAACGTAACCATGTACGCCTACCATACACATATTCAAAGTCATCGCTTTTAACACCTATAGGCCAAGAAAGCGTCCATACCCAAAGAGTGATCTCTTCTTCCCCTTCACCCTTTGACTTCCAGCTATAAATACTCTACCTTTGAAAAGCACTCATTAGATCCACCCTTTTCAACAGAATCGGTCAAGGTTATCTAGAACAGAGAAGAAAACTTATACTTGAAAATTAATTCTCTCACATTTTTGATGGCGGTCACATGATTACAAGTATGGATACTATAGTTTCGCTAGCAAAACGAAGAGGATTCGTCTTCCAATCCTCCGAAATATATGGGGGACTAGCGTCGACTTACGACTACGGCCCTCTTGGTGTTGAGCTCAAAAGAAATATCAAAGACGCCTGGTGGCGTACTTTTATACACCAACGAGAGGAAATCGTAGGTGTAGATACAGCAATCTTGATGGCACCTCAGGTTTGGGAAGCATCCGGACATGTCGCAGGCTTCACTGACCCACTGGTCGAATGTAAAAATTGTCATCACCGTTTCCGAGAAGATCAACTCGAGGCAAAAACATGCCCGGATTGCCAAGGAAACCTGACAGAAGCCAAACAATTCAACCTTATGTTTAAAACTTTCCTTGGACCAGTCGAAGGAAATGCAGCTCAAACCTATTTACGACCAGAAACTGCACAAGGTATTTTCGTCAACTTCCAAAATGTTCTGAACTCTACACGGAACAAATTGCCGTTTGGAATTGCACAGATCGGGAAGGCGTTTCGTAATGAAATCACGGTAGGGAATTTTATTTTCCGTACAAGAGAATTCGAGCAAATGGAGATAGAATATTTTGTCATGCCAGGAACGGATGAAGAATGGCACCAGCACTGGGTAGAAGAATGTCTCCGTTGGTATTTAGGAATTGGTATATCAAAGGACTCACTTCGTGTAAGAGAACATGGGCCAAAAGAATTATCTCATTATTCCAAAGCCACACGTGACATAGAGTATGCTTTTCCATGGGGCTGGGGTGAAATCCAAGGTATATCCAATCGCACAAGTTTTGATTTAGAAGTCCATTCTAAAAACAGTGGGGTTAGACTGGATTACTTTGACGAAGAAACCAAAAAACATCACGTCCCGTATGTTATTGAACCATCGGCAGGAGTAGACCGTATTTTCCTAACAGTCCTTATAGATGCTTATACAGAGGAAGATGTGATAAGTACAGAAGGTAAACAAACCAATCGTACACTTCTGAAACTTCACCCTTCACTTGCTCCAATAAAAGTAGCTATACTCCCTCTTTCTCGAAATGATCGGCTCGTGCCAAAAGCACGGGAAGTGTATAACATGGTCCGATCACACTTTGTTACGCAATACGACGACAGTCAAAGTATCGGAAGAAGATACCGAAGGCAAGATGAAATTGGTACACCATTATGTGTCACTGTTGACTTCGACACCCTTACTACTGACGATGGAGTGACAATCCGAAACAGGGACAGCATGGATCAAGTTAGAGTTAAAATACCAGACCTAATCCCAACCCTTCATGATCTTCTATCTCAATAAAATAGATTTGGTCTTCTGCCTTTTAGGATAAGAAGTAGGCATCCTGAAAAGGAACAACTATTCATTATTTTAATATTAAGTGGATTAATAATCTGCCAACAGAATACAAGTGAAGATTCTACATTTTTCTGACATCCACATAGGTGTTGAGAATTATGGACGTATCGATCCAGATACAGGTCTATCCACTAGGTTGTTGGATTTTTTATCTACGTTCGACGAATTGGTAGAATTTGCCCTTGAGCATGAAGTTGATGCTGTCCTATTCGCTGGAGATGCATACAAATCTCGGGATCCATCTCAAACTCATCAAAGAGAATTTGCAAAAAGAATAGCCCGCTTGGCTATCAAAGGTATACCTGTTCTTCTAGTTGTGGGCAATCACGATATCCCAACAACCTCAGGTCGGGCAACTGCCCTTGAGATCTTCCCCACTCTTAACATGAATGGTGTTACGGTAATTGACCGGATTTCCACCACAACCATACACACTAAATCTGGCCCCATTCAAATCATTGGACTTCCTTGGATACGCAGAAGTTCCTTCTTGGCTCGTGAGGAAACCAGAACTATGTCTCTAGATGATATTAACCAAATGGTAGAGGAACGTTTAATAGCTCTTTTAAACAACGAAATAGAAAAACTAAACACATCAATTCCAGCCATATTAGTAGGCCACATAACAGTCCGAGGGGCAAAGGTAGGTTCAGAACGATCTATGATGCTTGGTCGTGACCACTCTATAAACATCTCGGACCTGGCAAACCACAAACTCGATTATATTGCACTTGGACATATACATAAACACCAAACACTTAATGAAAACCCCAAGGTTACCTATTCCGGCAGTTTGCAAAGGGTAGATTTCTCTGAGGAAACGGAGGAAAAAGGGTTCTGTGTGATCGACATAGTGCCCGAAGAAAACCAAGGGAGTCGTATTTCTGGATTCGAACACCACCTAGTAAATGCACGCCCTTTCCTCACTATAGACGTCAATATCGAAGATAGCGAAGAGGATCCCACTGAACAAGTTGTAAAGGCTATCAATCGAAAATATATAGACAACTCAGTAGTTCGAATTCGCATAGAAATCCCCGAAGAGCTCGAGAGCCGTCTTCGCGAAGTTTCAATACGGGAGGCATTAGCCAAAGCCCATTATATCGCTGGAATTCAACGTACAGTAATTCGTCAAAACCGTACACGTATCTCTCCGGAAGCTAGCCATGGGTTATCTATTAAAGAAGCTCTAACCCTATACCTTGACACACGACAGACAGAACAAAAACGTAAAGAGGTTTTGCTTTATCATGCCGATTCCCTTTTAAGGGAAGAGTCCGAGGCAGAATAACAGGAGTAAACACATTATGAGAAGCTACTCTAAAAATCTAAGTCTAGATCGAAACTAAAAGAGATGAGTCCATCCGACATATTTGTCTTAGGGGCAAGATGGCTACACACACTTGCAGCGATTGCATGGGTTGGGGGAGGAATTTTCTATCTTTTTGCCTTAAGTCCAATATTTAAAGGAAACTACCAATTTACCGATATGAGCAAAAAAATAGCTCTAGAGTTCAAGAACGTTGTCGATATCGCGATATGGGTACTAGTTGTTACCGGAACAATGTTGTTCCTCGATCGTCTTACATTAGACTATGCTGGAACGACATACGGTGTCATCCTAGGTGCAAAGATTGCTATCTCCGTATGGATGTTTTACCTCGTGTGGTTTCGATGGAGAGGCAGATTTTTCCTAAAGCGATTAAAGGATAAGGATTCCACCCGTCCATCCCTGCGTAGACTCCAAACTGTTTTTTCTGGAGCAAACCTTATCTTAATCCTAGGTATGTTTGTAGTATTGCTTTCAAACATTCTCGGATATTTATATGAGAAAGGCATTAGTAATGCTTAACCTAAGTATATAATAAAATCATGGAACACGAACTCCTGAAAATATTAGCTTGCCCAATATGCAAAGGAATGTTGAACCTCAGTAACTCTGAGGAAGTGAAGGGGAATATTATTTCAGGAACCTTAGATTGTGTTCAATGCCATAAACAATACTTGATAAAAAATTCAATACCTAACCTTCTCCCCCCTAACCTGCAAGGTTAGCTAAACAAAACTGTGTTTAAGTTAGAAGACTGCTATATAGATATAGTCACAAAGCATCCCTACTAAAGGGATGTGCCCAAAGTTTTACACTCTTTACTCCCGGCACCTGTTTCAATAGGTCTTTAATTGACAAACCAAGTAACGGATGAACTTGGGAAGAAGCTATTTCAGCCAATGGTACCAACACAAAAGCTCTTTCTCCCATTCTTGGGTGCGGCACTACAAGTTTATTCGTTGATATAACTTCGTCCCCATATAAAAGTAGATCTATATCAAGAATGCGGGGGCCATAAGTAAAGCTAGGCTTCCTTCCAACTTTTCGTTCTATGTCAATAGCATTTTCTAGTATCTTATAAGCGGATAAGGTATCCGTCTGAACTTTACATACCAGATTCAAAAATCGTGATTGTTCCGTGTACCCCCAAGGCTCTGTTTCGTATACAGAAGAAAGTCGTACTAGTTCCATAGAACTGCTCAACAGTTGCAAACCGTAAATTAAATTAAGATGCCTCTCACCTAAATTACTTCCTAACCCTAAATATGCAATAGCCAATTATTTTTTTCCATTTACACTAGGTTCACAATCCACGTGTTATAGAATCAGTCATACGGGCTACTCGAACCATGGCTTTTACATCATGGACTCTTATAATATCCGCACCATTCGCAATAGATAGGGCTATCGAAGCAGCGGTGCCCTCAATCCGTTGGTCAATAGGTAAATCAAGAACAAGACCAATAAATGATTTACGAGAAGGCCCAACTAACAAAGGGTACCCCAGTTCCTTTAAATCACCCAATCGGTTGATTAACTGCAAGTTGTGTTCAGGTTTTTTACCAAAACCGAGACCAGGATCCAAGATGATATTCTCCCGAGATATTCCTGTTTCCAAAGCATAAGCAATAGTTCTTGATAAGGCTTCTTTGACATCACAAATGAGGTCAAAGTACTCAGTACCTTTTTGATTATGCATTAGCACTATTGGTAATTTATATTCTGCAGCTAGACTTGCGATCCGATAGTCATGTTGAAGCCCCCAAATATCATTCAGCATAGATACCCCGGTATCGATAGCACGTTTCGCTACCCCACTCTTGTACGTATCAATGCTCACTGGCACTTTAACCATAGAAATAATTTTCTCCAGAACAGGAATCACACGACGTAGTTCTTCTTCTTCTGTGATTGGTTTATACACAGGTTTGCCAGCAAAAGCACGTGTAGACTCCCCTCCTATGTCTATTATATCCGCACCATCTTCTTCAAAACGAAGAGCTTGATCCACGGCAGCTTGCACATTATCGCGGATCCCATCACCTGAGAAAGAATCAGGGCTAGTATTGACTATGCCCATTACAAAAGTCCGTCCCCCCCACAAAAACCTTCTATTGCCTTCTGTTTTCGTTGGAATGAACATTATTTCACTATGACCTTTGGTACTGGAACTTCACCTCGAACTGGTTTTTACTATAGAATACCAAGTTTACCATCGTAGCTGCCAAGATGACCAGATTTAAAGGCAAGTGAAAACTGATTTTTCCTATTTAGGAATAGTCAGTTATGATCGTGTGACCTGCTTGTTAGTTAAGTGTGATTCTGCTAGCATCTCAACTTGTGACAACTTGAATGTCATTACCCACTACAAATATATTTTACCGAGGTTGTAAATGGCAGTTGAAAAAAACATCAAAGAACGACTTATTGAACTACGAAAACGTCGGACAGAGTCGCAACTTGGTGGCGGTAAAGAAAAAATACAACAGCAACACGCTAAAGGGAAACTGACAGCTCAAGAGCGCATAAATCTTCTTTTAGATGAAAATACGTTTGAAGAGGTCGATCCTTTCGTTACACACTGGTCAAAAGATTTAGCGGGGAAAGAAGAAATATTCCTTGGCGACGCCGTTGTAACTGGGTTTGGTAAAATCAACGGTCGCCTAGTGTATGTTTACTCACAAGATTTCACTGTTTTTGGAGGATCTCTTTCAGAGGCAGTTGCAGAAAAAATATGTAAGGTCATGGACATGGCCTTAAAAACTGGTGCCCCTATAATCGGACTCAACGACTCTGGAGGAGCCAGAATCCAAGAAGGTGTTGTAAGTCTCGCCGGTTATGGAGATATCTTTCTTCGTAACACGTTAGCTTCCGGTGTGGTACCTCAAATCTCCGTAATTCTAGGACCATGTGCTGGGGGAGCAGTATATTCTCCGGGGATAACCGATTTTGTATTCATGGTGAAGGGGATCAGCCAAATGTATATTACTGGGCCCGATGTTATCAAAGCGGCGACGGGCGAAGTGGTAACCCATGAAGCGCTTGGAGGGGCAGAAAGCCATGCCATACATAGCGGTGTATCTCACTTCAGCTTTAATTCCGAAACAGAATGCCTCGAAGAAGTCAGGAGACTCTTAAGTTTCTTGCCTCAAAACAATATGGAAGACCCCCCAATAACCCCAAATTACGATGACCCCACACGCACTGATGAATTGCTCCAAACTATAGTCCCAGATGACCTCATGAAGCCATATGACATGCGGGAACTTATTGCTCGAATTATTGATGATACTGACTTCCTTGAGATACACCGTCTATTTGCACAAAATATCATAGTTGGATTTGGAAGGATGGGAGGACGGCCTGTTGGAATTGTGGCTCAAGAACCTAACTATCTCGCAGGAGTACTAGACATTGATGCCTCTAACAAGGCAGCTCGATTCGTGCGAATGTGTGATGCATTCAATGTCCCTATAATCAGTCTCGTCGACGTACCTGGGTTTCTTCCAGGATCAGACCAGGAACTCGGAGGAATAATCCGTCACGGAGCCAAATTATTATATGCATACGCTGAAGCTACTGTACCAAAAATCACGGTTATCATCCGGAAAGCATATGGGGGCGCTTACTTGGTAATGGGCAGCAAGCATCTGCGTGCAGATATTAACTTCGCGTGGCCAAGCGCTGAGATAGCTGTAATGGGACCGGAAGGAGCGGTGAATGTAATACATCGCCACGAAATCGCCTCATCAACCCATCCAGAAGAGACTCGGGCTAAACTCAGTAAGGATTACAGAAAACGACTTGCTAATCCCTATGTTGCTGCACAACGTGGATATATCGACGATGTTATTGATCCGGCAGACACCAGACCAAGGATCCTCAAATGTCTGGACATGTTGCAAAACAAGCGTGACACCCTGCCTCCCAAAAAACATGGCAATATACCCTTATAACGTAATCGCTACTGTTACAGCCAATGCCGTGGTTTCACTTTGAAGCCCTTACTTAAACAGATAGCTAAATTTAAATTCATCAAACCTTAATCTATAAAATAGGAAGTGGGAAAGACATGCGTCAAAAAGTTACAGTAGTAGGTGCTGGGCAAGTAGGCGGTACGACAGCTCTCCATATATTTCAGCGTGGATATGCTGATGTAGTCCTGATGGATATTCTAGAGGGGCTTCCACAAGGTAAGGCGCTCGACATCTTACAATCAGGCCCTATCATCCAAGCAAACCCTACTATCATTGGAACAAATGGCTACGAGGAAACAGCAAACTCAGATCTCGTCGTAATTACATCGGGTGTGGCGCGGAAACCAGGAATGAGCCGAGATGACCTCCTATACACAAACATGGAAATCATAGGTGCGGTTACAAAAGAAATTGTGCGTTATTCCCCTAACTGTGTAATCGTAACTGTAACAAACCCTCTGGATGCTATGACTCAGCATGCATATGAAGTAAGTGGGCTTCCTAAACAAAAGGTAATAGGTCAATCAGGAGTGTTAGATACTGCCAGATTCCGTACTTTCATAGCTCAAGAATTAAATGTTGCCGTACAGGATGTGAACGCCTATGTGTTAGGCGGTCATGGCGACACAATGGTACCATTAGTAGGCTACACAACGGTTGGCGGCATACCAGTAGCTGATTTAATACCAAAGAAAAAGCTCGACAATATTGTCCAGAGAACCCGTGATGGAGGTGCTGAAATTGTTGGATTGTTAAAAACGGGTAGTGCATTTTACGCTCCTGCAGCCGCTGTAGCGGAAATGGTTGACGCGATTCTCTTAGACCAACATCGGATCCTCCCATGTGCTGCATATCTAGAAGGTGAATATGGTATAAATGGCCTTTATTCTGGGGTGCCTGTAAAGCTGTCCTCGGTAGGGATCGAAGAAATTATAACGATTAAGCTATCAGAGGAAGAGGAAGCGATGTTGAAGAAATCTGCGGCAGCGGTTCAAGAACTAATTGAAACAATGCGTAAACCCAGATCCTAGACGCTACCGAAACAGCAACACAATGAAACAAAAAGGCTCTCTGGTTGAACCAGAGAGCCTTACTTTATCTACACTCATACGGGTTTAATTACATATTACGGCCAAAGGCATAATATGTAATTAAACCCTAGTAGCTGTTATATCAGCGATCTTCTTTTCCACTGTTTTAGGCGATACAATATGGCGTCCTAGTCCCATCTCTTTAGGAGTAAAGCCCAAAGCTAGTCCAATTAATTGCGGTAAATGCAATATGGGCATGTGTATTTTAATACCCGCTTGCGTCGCAGCTTTGGGTTGAAAGCTATCTAAATTCAAATGACACAGTGGACAAGGAGTTACCATAGCATCCGCGCCAAGGTTTTGGACATCTGAAGTATGTTTAGCTACCATAGAAAGAGAGTTTTTCTCATTAATAGTCAAAATAGGGAAACCACAACAACGAGTTTTACCGGCGAAGTCAACTACAGTTGCACCAACTGCTTCAATAAGTGCTTCGAGTGAGTCTTCTCTGCCAGGATGAGATTCGAATTCCAGTGCCCATGAGGGCCTAACTATATAACAACCATAAAATGGTGCAAGTTTTAGGTCTGGAAGTAAGCGAACGAATTTTTTCTTTAATTCTTCGATCCCAATATCCTCGACCATAACCCAGAGTAAGTGTTTGATCTCTGCTGTGCCTTTATACTCCAAACCTTCCTCATTGAGGATATCATTAACTTCTCTTAGCCGATCAGGGTTATCTTTAAGTCGTTTATTTGCCTGGCTCATCACTCCTTGACAAGTAGAGCATATATTCATAATCGTAAGCCCAAGCCGTTCAGCCATCGCAAATGTTCGGGCATTCAGTACATCACCCAGGAATTCATTCTTTTCTTGTAAAATTCCCGACCCAGTACAAGACGCCCCATACATTTCTTCCAATTCTATACCAAGGCGATCACAAACCTTGATAACCGCTGGATACAGCTCAGGAGCTCCTCCACGAGAAACACATCCCGGGAAAAAAGCGTACTTCATTTGCGCGCCTCCAACTTCTTAAAAATACGACGGACGTTCTTTACCCCAGGAATCGACTTATGAAAGATAGGTGGCATCTTTCCACGTCGAAACGCTCTTAAGCCAACCGGGATCATACCCATCAAAGGACCCAAACTCAAAGGATTAAACATTCCAAATGTCTTAGGAATCATACGGAGTTCATCAAGCCACCCACTATGTTCAACCAAACTACTGAACGCTTCAGTATGACGCGCCCCATAGTTCCCATCGAAACCAGCAACAATAGCTTTATCTCGAAGCACCATTATTCTTTCCATCGGGGCAACACCTTTTGGACACACCTCAACACACTCATAACAGCGCGTACAATCCCATATTCCTGAGTATTTACTAAGTTCCTTCAGACGATCTTTACTCGCACCATCTCGCGGATCACCAACAAAACGATACGCCTTCGCCAAAGCAGCAGGACCTAGAAAATTATTGTCCACCTCTAAAACTGTACAATCAGATACACAAGCTCCGCACATTATACAGCCCATGACCCCAGTCAAGTGTATCATCGCCTCATTAGAAGCTATATATTCATTTTCAGGTTCTGGTCCTTCAGGTTGAAGCCAAGGACGAACATCTCTGATTTTATCCCAGAACAACTTCATGTCTACGACTAAATCTTTCACAACAGGCTGATTAGTCATAGGTTCGATTTTTATTCTCTTCTCTGAATCCATTACTTCGATAATTTTAGTCTTACAAGCTAATTTTGCATGACCTTGGACTCTCATAGAACAGGAACCACATATTGATGCTCTACAGGAACACCTTAACGTAAGGCTCTCATCTATCTCTTCTCTCACCTTTATCAAGGAATCTAACACAGTAAAGTGTTCTTCAACTTCAACATTGAACTCTTCCTCGTAGGGGAAAGGTTGTTCAGATTCCGGATTAAATCGTTTTATATTTAAAGTGACCTGCATCAATAACTCCTCACCTGAGGTTCCCATTGTGTTATGACTACTGGAAGATAATCGATTTTTGGTCCATCTGGAGAAATGTGTACGGTTGTGTGTTTTAGCCAGTTTTTGTCATCTCGCTCTGGCATATCAATTCGAAAATGCGCGCCTCGACTCTCTTTTCTTGAAAGCGCACTGACACATATACTTTCAGCCAAATCTAGCATATACCCAAGTTCCAACGTAAATAAAAGGCTGGTGTTAAACACTTCACTATGGTCTTTCACTTCAAGTCGACTAAAGCGCTCTTTTAATTTTATTATGTTTTTAAGACCAGCCTGCATGCCTTCTTCGTTTCTAAACACAGCTACATGTTCGTTCATCGAATCTCCCATTTCTCTCCTGATTTTTGCCCAGCTATCATTACTGGATTCACGAGACATGAGAGTTTTTATATACTGCACATCAACATCAATCACTGATTCAGGCACACGACTTTCACCAATTTCTTTTGCATAGGCAGTAGCAGCCAGTCCGGATCGACGCCCAAAAACAATCGTGTCCAATAGTGAATTAGCCCCGAGTCTGTTCCCTCCGTGGACACTAACGTTAGCGCACTCTCCGGCTGCATAGAGACCAGGGATGGAAGTCACACCATCAACATCGGTTTTAATTCCTCCCATAATATAATGACACCCTGGCCGTATCGGCACTGGTTGTTCTGCTAAATTAACGTTGACAAAATCGAGAGCCACTTCATTTATGTAGCTAAGCTTTGTCTCAATAACTTCTCGCCCAAGGTGCCGAAGGTCCAGAAGAACGCAACCATCAACACCACGTCCCTCATTAATTTCGGTCTGCTCTGCTCTAGATACCACATCCCTAGAAGCTAGCTCCATCATGTTAGGAGCATATTTCTCCATAAAACGATCGCCTTCTGAATTTAATAAGTAAGCACCTTCACCACGTGCTGCCTCAGTCATGAGCACCCCATTACCTTTAAGGGTAGTCGGATGGTACTGGATCATCTCCATATCCATAAGTGTCGCTCCGGCCCGGTATGCCATTGCTATTCCGTCCCCAGTGACTATTAGTCCATTCGTAGAAGGTTCATAAACTCGGCCACATCCCCCCGTCGCAAGTATTACGGCCTTCGCTTTAATCAAGTGGATCTGACCCGTCATCAATTCCAAAGCAACAACCCCACGACATTGTCCATCAATCATAACAAGCGAAGTCACGAACCATTCTTCATAAATACGTGCCTCTGATTTGATGATTTGTTCATAAAGGACATGTAAAAGAGCTTGACCAGTAATATCAGCAACGAAAAAGGTTCTCGCTACCGACTGACCACCAAAACGACGAGTGCCTAGCCGTCCATCATCATCTCTGTTAAATATAACACCCATATGTTCCAGTTCTATTAGAGTGTCCCCGGCTTCAGAGCACATCACTTCAATAGCATCCTGATCACCTAGGTAATCACTCCCCTTTACGGTAGCTAAAGCATGATCGTCCCAAGTGTCCCCACGGCTCGTAAGGGCCGCGTTAATTCCACCTTGAGCTGCGTTAGAGTGACTTCGAACAGGATGAACCTTCGTAATCATAGCCGCATTAGCACCTGAAGATATTGCAGCTATAGTGGCACGCATGCCAGCCAACCCTGCCCCTACTACCAATACGTCATGTTCATAAACAGCCATAGTTAAACCTCTAGGTATTTTCAATAAGAACTATATCAGAAACCAAAACCATTTTACACACTATTCTGGGTCTATTTATCACAAGCCACTAACGGAGTGCGATGATTTGGAGGCTCAATCAAAAAGCCCAATGAGAAGGCCGAAAAAATGTCTTCTATTTACTGCTTACGGCTCCCCTTTTCACCGTTTGCCAAGTCGCTGTATAAGAGTAGCATAATAATGTTCCGCAGGTTGCATTCTCAAAAAGTATGCTCTATGTGGACTCATTTCGACTAAAACACGAGCACCTTCTTGTAAACGTCGCTGAATAAATCCATCAGCAGACAATATCGCCGGATGATCAGAATCGATTGCGAGTTCGAGTTTAGTGTCCGCTGGCAAAGCAAGTGCAGTAGAAAAACCTAGCTGGGCAGCGACAGGTTTCAGCAACATGTCTTTAGATAATGGGTGGAGGATTGCCCCGCCAGCAGACAATGCATATCCCGTGCTACCTGTTGCGGTAGCTACGATCACTGAATCAGCGTGGTATACAGTAAACGGTGCACCATCTATCTTAACTGTGATTTCTACCATGCGAGCAGCCCCAACGTTACCAACCACAACTTCGTTTAATGCGTGGAGAGAAGGGACAGGGTCTCTCTCATGAGCATTCACTGATGGAAACACAATGCTTGCTTGCACCATTGCTCGTTCTTCAACTCTAACATCCATACGTAAATATGAGCCAATTGATTCAAGTGCAACATCAGAACCCAATTCGGTCATGAATCCCACACGTCCCATATTTATACCAAGAATAGGGATCTGATGCAGAGCAGCTATACGAACAGCTCGCAATATAGTTCCGTCTCCGCCGACAGTAATTATTAAATCTACCCCTGGGTGTTCATCAGGAGCCTTTTCAAGTTCACCCGCAGATCGGATCCATACTTCATCTCCTAATCGAAGATGCTCAACAAGTTTCATAACTAGCTGCAAGGCACTCGAAACAAGTTGATTGTGTACAAAACCTATACGAGTAGAAAAATTCATATCACGGTTAGGCTATCATTTAACCCTAGGTAGATGTCAATGAAAGTAGTTCTCGTTTGTGATTACGGTTATAAAGCAACTAGAACCGCTTTGACAGAAATTTTGGCAGCATCAATAACTGGACCAGGTAATATCCCCAAACCTACAACACCAAAACCTGATATCCCAACAGCTAATCGAACAGGGAAAGAGGATCGGATCTTTTCTATGGAATCTGCGGACGGCGAATATAATTTCCGAATAACCCTCACGTAGTAATAGGCAGAAAGAACACTATTTAACACACCAATAACTACTAGCCAAACCAAGCCCGTTTGTATAGCCGCGTTAAAAAGATAAAGTTTGCCCATAAAGCCAACTGTTGGGGGTATACCTATCAAAGATAGCATGGAAATTGTGAGGATTGCTGAAATAACAGGTGCCCTTCTCCCCATACCAATAAGAGAATCGATTTCTTCACTACCAGTGTTATTAGAAATAACAATAACTGCAAAAAAAGCAGCTAAATTAGTGACGGCATAACCAGCAAGATAAAAGAGTATGCTGCTCGCGCCGAGTATTTGATTATTAGACGCAGGGTCAGTTAAAACAGCTATGCCGATAAGCATATATCCTGCCTGGGCAATAGTACTATAGGCAAGCATCCGCTTAATATTGTTTTGTGTAATTGCAACAAAATTACCCACAAACATAGAAAGGGTACTAAGTAGCATGAATAGAATCTCCCATCCTAAATCGTATTGTCCAAATACGAGCAGGAAGACCCTTACCATTATGGCAAATCCAGCTGCTTTACTAGCAACGGACAGATAGGCCGTAACAGGAGTTGGAGCGCCTTCATAGACATCGGGAATCCACATTTGAAATGGAACAAATCCAACTTTGAACCCGAATCCCGCTAAGATCAGCACAACACCTAAAAACAGCGCATATGTTTCAGGCCCAAATTTGCTTTCAGAAGTTGCGCTGGCAATTACTTTCAGGTCTGTACTTCCAGTGTAGGTTAAGACCAACGCCATACCATATAGCAAAAGCGCTGAGCTAATGGCACCAAGCACAAGGAATTTCATCCCAGCCTCGCTTGAGCGTAAATCTCTTAGAAATGTAGTCAAAGCAACTAAGGGTAGTGCTATGAGTTCAAGGCTTATGTAAATAGAAACCAGCTCCGTAGTAGCTGGCAAAAGCATTGCTCCTAGAGCCGAGAGGAGAATGAGTGCATAAAATTCTCCTTGGAGAGAATGTATTCGCTTTATATAGTCAATAGATCCCAACAAGACAATAAGAACAATTGCAAGTACAAGAGTTTTAAAAAATAAGGCGAATTGATCAACCACGAGCGTGCCAAACATAGCGGTCAAATTGCCACCGGAACATAAATCGACTAGAAACGCATCAGGAACGCCATCCTGGCACGCTTGGACGTTCCCCAAGAGCATCCAGGTCAACAATACCGGCACGAATAATCCAAATATGGCTACAGCAAAAATAATCCGCTTATCTTTAAAAACTAAATCAAGGAGAATGACAATCAAGGCGAGGCCGGCAATAGCCATTTCTGGGGCCAGAAGATATGCATCTTGGAGTGTCATTTTAACCCGCTACCTCAACCCTCTATTTTAAGTTTCACGGATTCACCATAGGTATAATTGCCGATTCAAAACTATCGATCAGAAAAGATGGATAAACACCTACCACAACAATACAGGCGGTCAATATAGCCATTGGAATCACCTCATTCAATTTTACGCCTTCTAGTTTGGCATAGCGACTCCTCTCTGGTCCTAAAATGACATGCTGGGCCATCCAGAGAGTGTATCCAGCGCATAGAACAATGCCAGTAGTTGCTAAAACGGCAGGTATTTTCCAAGTTGAAAATACAGCAATTAGCACCAATAATTCAGAAACAAACCCGCTTAATCCAGGCAGCCCCAGAGAGGCAAGTCCTGCTATCATAAATATAATAGCAATGAACGGCATACGTGATGCCAGTCCACCCAAGTCAGGAATGTGCCTTGTATGCGTTCTATCATAGATAGACCCCACCACGATAAATAAAAGCCCTGTTATTGTTCCGTGCGTAAACATCTGCATAGCCGCACCATTGACACCAATTACGCTGTTGCCAATTGATGAGGAGCCGATAGTACTAATACCCAAGAGTACAAATCCCATATGGCTAACACTACTATAAGCAATAAGTCGTTTTAAATCTGTTTGCCGTAGAGTGATTATTGCTCCATAGAGAATGCTTACAACTGCCAACATAGCCAAACTACCAGAGTGATCTCGAATAGATTCTGGAAACATCGCCACGCAAACTCGAATAAGCCCGTACCCCCCCATTTTAAGCAAAACACCGGCCAATAAAACACTGACAGCAGTAGGTGCATCAGTATGAGCATCAGGCAACCAAGTGTGTAAAGGCCAAACGGGCAGTTTTACAGCAAAAGCAACGAGGAAAGTAAGAAATACGGCTGATGTCGGAATAAGTAACTTTCCAGCTAATTCTATCTGTTCAGGCAGATCCCGCATATCAAAAGTCCCTGTGGAGAAATATAAAATTAACAAGCCAATCAACATGAATGCAGATCCGGAAAATGTAAATATGAGAAATTTCATCGCTGAGTATTCCTTACGACCATTTCCCCATATATAAATAAGCATGTACATAGGAAGAAGCTCTAGTTCCCAGAATATGAAAAACAGTACGAAGTCTAGGGAAACGAAGACTCCCATAACCGCGGACAGGAGAACCAAAAGCCATACAAAGTACTCCCTCACTCTTGATCGAATGCCAAATGATACAAAGCAAGCACTCATCCCTAACATCCCTGTGAGCAAAACGAATGGTGAACTAAGTCCATCTACAGCAAGTAGATATTGGATATTAAGTGGTTTTATCCAATCGTGTTGCTCAACAAGATGATATCCATCTCCTCCTTGAATACACACGGTGAAAATCACGATTGCAAGGCCAAATTCAACTATGGTTACTGCCAAAGCAAATAAACGAACGAGCCTGTCGTCACGTAGTACCAATGCTATAAATAACGCTGCAAGCAAAGGTATGACAATAATAAGCGTTAGCATCTATTTACCTAAAAAAGTGAAGGACATTACTACGCACAAGATACCGATTAAGGCTATTAGTCCATATGATTGGACTTGACCAGTCTGAAGAATGGAAATCGACTTCCCTACATTTCTAGAAAACCACCCCGTACCATCTATCGTTTTATCTAGAATGGCTTGTTCGAACCAGTTTATAAGGTTTACCACCCACCCACGGAAAATCCGAGAAATTAAAAAAGATTCATAAAATTCATCTAAATAATATTTTCTAATCAAAAGTTTGTGTAACGGTCGAAGGATCGTCTGGACAGTCTTAATGAATGTTAAACGAGTATGGTAGAGGACTAGTGCCAATGCAGCTCCTATTAACGCAATAAAAGTTGAAGATATCAATACTGGGAAGTTAAGACCAATTGCATGCCCACCCATAAACTCAAGAAACCAATGTTCCGGAACGAATCCAATACGAAATAGCGGGTTTACTACATACCCACCAAACAAAGCAACTATAGCCAATAAACCCATAGGTATAAGCATCACTAAGGGAGATTCGCCTAAGTGACTATGTTCTTGGTGTTTCTTTGAAATTATTTCTTTAGAAGTTAGTGTTTTTTCGTCATAGCCCTGAATTTCCGCCTGCACACCTCCACGATAAGAACCATGGAATGTCATCAGTAAAACTCTAACAATATAGAAACTCGTTAGAAAAACGCCAAGAAGACCAGCCCAAAAAGCAATCTGGTGAACTACACTATCCCCTCCCCAGGCTACTGAAAGTATTTCGTCTTTACTCCAAAATCCTGCTAATGGTGGGAATCCGGCAAGACTAAGCGAAGCAAGTAAAAAGAGCCAATAAGTCCAAGGCATTATTTTGCGTAGCCCACCCATATATCTCATATCAAAAGTTCCTGTCGCGTGATTCACGTTACCCGCACCAAGGAAAAGCAAAGCTTTAAAGAAAGCATGTGTGAAAAGGTGGAAAATAGCTACTCCTGGTGCCCCAATACCAATCGCTAGCATCATATACCCCAATTGGCTCATCGTGGAATAAGCCAATACTCGTTTAATATCAAACATTACCAAAGCCATAGACGCAGCAAAAAGAGAAGTGAAAGCGCCTACCAAAGCTACGACTGACATGGCTTCCGCAGAAGCTTCAAAAATCGGAAATAGGCGGACTACCAGAAAAACACCTGCCGCGACCATAGTGGCCGCATGGATAAGGGCACTAACGGGAGTAGGTCCTTCCATAGCATCAGGAAGCCATGTATGCAGAGGAAACTGTGCAGATTTCCCAGCAGCACCTGCAAAAATCGCCAAAGCTAGCCCAGTGATCGCAACAGAACTTAACGAACCATTTGAAACCATCGTATAAATGTGAGGGATTTCCAAAGGATTCAGTCCATATACAGCAAAAAGTTCTTTTTGAGAGAAGAGGTACAAAATACCAATCAGAAGACCTACATCACCTATACGAGTAACAAGGAATGCTTTTTTCGCGGCCGCTACTGCTGCTGGCTTATTATACCAAAACCCAATGAGAAGATACGAGCAAAGACCGACAAGTTCCCAAAAAACGTACAACTGAACTATATTCCGAGCCAGAACGACTCCAATCATTGAAGCAGAAAAAAGAGACATGAAGGCAAAATATTTAGGGTAACCAGGATCTCCCTTCATATAACCATGGGAGTAAATTTGGACGATAAGACTCACTCCGGTTACAACCACTAGCATCAAAGATGTTAATGGATTCATCATAATGCCAATCCGAATGTCTAGGTCCCCTACGGTAGCCCAGCTATGGGAGGCCCAACCCACTGATGTTTCATAGCCAATGGTCATATTTAAAGCGAGAACAGACAGAATGAAGGCCGTCCCTATCCCTAAGATAGATATATAGCAACTAAGAATAGTGTAACGAGATGACGCAAGAAAGCGCATAGCTAAAACAAGAAGAACAAAACTACACAGGGGTGAAAACAATATGGCCCATGCTATGGATTCAGATATATATGGCATTTTTATATATTTAGATCAGTGACAAGACTTTAAAGTTTGCGGAGTATTTCATCAGCCACATGTTCGCGTCCTCTAGGTACCATAATACGAAATGCAACTTGTTCTCCCCAATCACGGATATCCCCTTCAGGCAGAAGTTTCGTTGGAAGCCCTTCTCCTTCGAGTAGTTCCTTCCACATTTCTGCCGTAATTAAATTAGATACTCTTAAATAATCAACCCACATAATACCCCTAGCGATTCAAGGAATTCAGCTCGCTCACATCTATGGAGTCACGGTTTTTGTATACAACCATAATAATAGCTAAGCCCAGAGCAATCTCGGCAGCAGAAACGGCAATAATGAAAATTGCAAAGATTTGCCCTGTCAGCAAAGACTGTACAGTTTCGGTACTTGGTATAAAAGAATCCACACGAAGGCTGCTTGGGACTATGTATCTAGAACTGGCAATGAAAGCCAAGTTTACTGCACTAAACATGATCTCGAGGGCCATAAGAACTGCTACAGCATTTCTCCTCGTCAACGCTCCATACAAACCAATAGCAAACAGAATCGCAGATAATATTAAAAGCCGCTCAAGATTCATCTCGTTGCTCCCTAATCAATACCAAAGCTCCTAGGATAGCAGCAAGAAGCAAAACAGAAGCAGCCTCAAAAGGAACGACCCACTTATTTAAAAGCATACCAGATATAAACTGAGGTGTGTCCCCTAAGACCTCTTCAATCAAACCTAATCTAGTATCACCAAGGTCAGGACCAATAACAACCCAATCAGTACTCGACACTGCAATTATGATCAGCAACATTAATAAAGTAGATAAAGTTGCAGCAACAACCTGCAAAGGGATGGACGGCCGTTTCTCTGCCATGCTACGAGTGAGAAGCACCGAAAACACAATTAGGATCGACACTGCACCTACATAAACTAGAACTTGAACAACGGCAAGGAATTCAGCACTAAGTAAAACGAATAAACCAGCCATTAATAGAAAAGTAGCGACCAAACAAAGTGCCGCTTTAAATATGTCTTTCGCAAGAACCACCCCAACGGCTGCACTAATCATAGCCGTCGAAACCACCCAAAATACTCCATCCTGAAAACCCACAATAGCAAATAGACCAACCATAACAAGAGAAAGCCAACCCAAAAGAGCCAACAAAATGAGAACGAAAAAAATCACGGTTGATTCCTTTTATCATACTCTTGAATTTTTGCAGGACGGGATGATAAATGGGTCAATGAATTTTCTCTACCGACCTGTTCCCAAGATACTGGTGGGTCTTTGTGAGGGTTGTACCCACGCTCTTCAAGTTGAGGACGATACCATGTGCTAGGATGTTTTTCAGCAACACGCAACCTATCAGCAGAAATAACCAAATCACGCCGATTATATTGCCCCTCTTCAAATCCACTACCCATAAACAATGCGTCGTAAGGGCATGCCTCAACGCACAACCCACAAAACATACATCTACCAATATCAATGTCGAAAACGTCAATATCGTAAAATCCGCCCTCTAACGGTTTCTCGTCACTCGGATGAGTTACAATTTTAATAATCCCTAATGGACAATATTTGGCACAACTCGCACAACCAGTGCATCTTTCCTCATACCAAACGAATTCTTCTCCACGAAAACGTGGATGTTGGACAAGACGTTCTTCAGGATATTGCACTGTGAACGGCTTCCTAAAAAAGACCTTTAATGTTACCAAGAAACCTTTAGCAAGACCAATTCCATACATTAATCACCCTCCATCACTAAACAGACATCTTACGGCGCGGAGGACTTATTCCTTTTCGACTAAAAATCAAGGAAAACACCACCACACCTACGATTGCTACTAACATATTAATACCAACCATAAACCACAATTGGACAAGAGTAGGCTCATTCCACACCAAGACTTCAACTGCGGTTACAAACATGTTGATGATGCTCAGAGGAAAAAGGAATTTCCAAGCGAAATCCATCACTTGATCCATCCTCAATCTAGGAAGGGTAGCTCTAATCCAAATCATAATGAAAGCAAAGAAAAAAACCTTAAGTAGAAACCATAGGTGAGATGGAAGCACCGGACCATTCCACCCATCAAGGAATAACGTGGTCATAACAGCAGAAGTAACAAGAACAGCACCAAATTCTGCTAGCTGGAACATGCCAAATTTCATTCCACTATATTCAGTATGATAACCAGCTACTATTTCAGATTCAGCCTCTACAAGGTCAAACGGAGAACGGTTCATTTCTGCAGAACTACCCGCAATGAAAATAAAGAAGGCTAGTGGTTGAAGCAATATGAAAGGTATTCGTTGTGCCTCTACTATACTAACCATAGATAGAGATCCTGTGTATATTACAATTCCGACTACAGACAAAACAACTGGAACTTCGTAACTAACGAGCTGGGCGACCGCACGCATACCTCCAAACATTGCAAAACGGTTCCCCGAAGCCCACCCCCCCATAAACATCGCTAATGCATTCATGGATGTCACGGCCAAAACAAACAAAATTCCAACGTTTATATTCGCAAGGAATGAATTTTCTCCGAACGGCAAAACAGCCAAAACTAATAGGACGGGTACTATCATAAGGACAGGGGCAATATTAAACACCAGTCGATCTGCACCCGCCGGAACTAAATCTTCTTTTGTAAGCAATTTAATTGCATCGGCGACAGGCTGGAGTAAACCAAATGGGCCCGTTCGGTTTGGCCCAACGCGATTATGGAATCGCCCTATAAGACGTCTCTCCATATAGGTGTACAACATAACCAACAAAAGGAAAGCATTAATTAGTAACATCACGATGCCAAGTCCGGCTATCAAAAAAGCTACCCATTCAAATCCTGCTGGCAATAACCCATTACGAAGTGTCTCTCCACATGGTCCAGGACCTGAGTTGCCTTCATTAGCAGCCAACAAACAGTAAGTCCATCTAAAGAGGCTATTACCCTCTAAAAGTGATTCCATTATCTATCCACTTCTCCCATATTCACGTCAATACTTCCGAAGGCAACAATCATATCTGCAAGCTTTAGGCCAACAACAAGTTCTCGTAAAATCGTGAGGTTAATAAAGGAAGGAGAACGTATCTTAAACCTATAAGGTGCTACTCCTCCATCGCTAACAATATAGAAACCTAATTCCCCTTTGGGAGATTCAACATGAGCATAGGCTTCGCCAACTGGTGGACGAAAAAGCAAAGGTGAATTTGTCCTTACTGGTCCCGGAGCAATCTGTTCAACACATTGGTTTAAGATACGTAAGCTCTGGCGCATCTCATTGATTCGGATCTTATAACGATCGTAATTATCACCCTGTTCACCAACAACGACATCAAAGTCAAATCGGTCATATACCTCATAAGGATCTGCTTTTCTTAAGTCCCATGAATATCCGGTTGAACGTAAAACAGGTCCCGAAACCGAACCGTTTATAGCAGTACTACTACTCAGTATGCCTACGCCCTTCGTTCTCATAAGTATTATTTCATTTTCAGAAATCAACTGTTCATATTCATCTATATGAAAAGGCATCTCTTCGAGAAACCTTTTCAAAAATACCCAAAAGTCTTCAGGAGCATCCTGGAACACACCGCCTACTCTCATATAGGTCAAAGTTACCCTTGCACCACATAGCATCTCAAAAAGATCGAGTATTTTCTCTCGTTCTCTAAAGCAATACATCAATGGAGTAGCCAATGCCCCAAGATCATTTACAAGAAAACCAGTTGCCACAAGGTGACTAGCAATCCTCTGTAGCTCTGCTGCTATTACCCTAAGGTACATCCCTCTTTCAGGAGCCTTGATATCAGCCAGCTTTTCACAAGCTAGAACATAAGCCTGATTATTCGTCATCGAAGAAACGTAATCTAGTCGATCAGTCAAAGTGATTACTTGGGTATATGTCCGTTCTTCAGCTAGCTTTTCGGAACCACGATGGAGATATCCGAAAACCGGATCTACATCTATTATCACTTCACCATCAAAAGTAACACGGATCCGAAACACTCCATGAGTGCTCGGGTGTTGTGGCCCAATATTAACGGTTATAGGTTCTGTCTTCAGCGGCACCTAACCCCCCTATTCAAATACATAATCACCGGACCTCTTCTAGGAAATCCTTACGTAACGGATGCCCAGGAAACCCCTCCCACAACAACACTCGTTTCAGATTATAGTGCCCTATAAATTTTATCCCCATTAAGTCCCAAATTTCCCTCTCCTGAAGATCAGCTCCCTGCCATATATCTACAACTGATGGAAGAGACGTTTCATCACGGTCGTAAATTCTGGTCTTAAGAACAACACTGTGATTATGGATTAGAGAAGTCATGTGATAAATAACTTCAAAATATTCGATGAAATCCACTGCAGATATTGCACTAAGATAATTAAACTCTAATTCTGGTGTAGTCTTTAAGTAGTTACAAACAGAAGGAATATCTTTACCCTCAACGACAACATCATATTCACCGCACGTTAAAGTGCCGGAAACAACCCCGCGTATGTGGATGCTCAGTTCCTCACCGGATATTATCTTCGTCATTCACCCTCCTGCAGGATGTTTTCTAAGGTTATATCGCTTAATTTTCTCATGTAACTGCATTATCCCATAAAGAAGCGCGTCTGGGCGCGGAGGACAGCCGGGCACATAAACGTCTACAGGCACTATATGGTTAATCCCTGGAACAACACTGTAACTCTGATAATAAGGTCCTCCACTAGTCGCACAAACACCCATAGATATGACCCACTTTGGTTCAGCCATCTGTTCATAAATCCGTTTTATGACAGGAGCCATCTTCCATGTAACTGTACCAGCAACGATCATTAGATCTGCTTGGCGTGGCGACGCGCGAAAAGCCTCCATTCCAAACCGAGCAATGTCAAATCGGGACATAGCACTTGCAATCATTTCAAATGCACAGCAGGCAAGTCCAAAGGTTAATGGCCATACAGCAGATTTGCGTCCCCAATTGAGAAGGGCGTCAACGGAGGTAACGAGAACATTACGGTCTAAATCATCTGGAACATTTATAGTCGGTTCAGGATAAGCCTCTCTCGCTCCTGCCTTTAATTCTTCAATCTCAATCCCCTCAGACCTATCAAGTTCTGCTGTAGTGATATAGAGAGGTATTTCAACAGATGAAGGTAGGTTTTTTTCCAAAATAGTTCCCTCCTAGTCCCACTCCAAAGCCCGTTTCTTCCAAGCATATAGCCAAGCAACTAACAATATCAGAACAAACACAACCATTTCGATAAGGGCGAAAAGACCAAGTTGTTTAAACTTTATAGCCCATGGATATATAAATATGGTCTCAATATCAAAAACAAGAAATAATAATGCATATTTGTAGTACCGAAAATTAAACTGTTCCCATCGTGCTGGGCCTATAGTTTGCATCCCACATTCGTAGAGAGATTGTTTTACAGGACTAGGTTTGCTGGGCCTGGCCTTTACCAAGGTAAACGCCCAAGAAAGCAAAAGCATACTAACTGGAATAAACACCGCGAGAGCGGTGAATATGGCTATAAGTCCATAATGGTGGAAATAATCCTGAAGCATACCTACGTCCGCAACCTAAAATAGGCAAGGTCACTATAGCATAGCATCCATAGCCATTCAAGCAAAAAGAATGCTTTCCCCAAACTCAAGGACACTCTGTAAGACAAGGCAATTACACCTCAGATATTTGAGCAGCTAATCCTGAAACAAATATATCAATCGACAAGCGATCCGGTATATATCCCCGTTTGATACTTAGATCGGTTTCTAAAAGATTACGATACATTGATATTACTTCTTCTAGGCCATGTTTTCTAGCTTGTTCTTCAGTTCTTCGTAACGCAAAAGCCACATTAAGTCCAAGTCGAGACCCCCATTCCGTCCTTGGAATACGGAGGCGGATAATTTCTTTCATAGACAAAATTAACCTTATCTGTCTCGCCAGCATTGTGATGATATACGAAACACTTTTACCTCTATCAAGTTGTCTCTGAATTCCAAAAAGTGCTCTTCCTGTTTCTCTTTCAAGCACTGCATCAACAATATCAAATATATTGGTTTCCCGAGACTGTGAAGTTAACAGCTTAATGGCGTCTTCATTAATCTCTTGATCCCGGCAATAAAGGGTGAGCTTTTCTATCTCTCCACTCATCGCCCATAAATCTCCACCGACATAATCGGCTAAAAGTCTGACAGCAGGCTCCTTGATTATTCCTCCAGAAGACACAACTCTTTGGCGGATCCAGTTCATCAGATCATGTCTCTTAAGGAGAGGGAATGCACGTATCTCCATCTGTTTCCCCATCAATTTCACCAAAGGATTATTAGGGCGTATGGAATCCTCTAGAAATATTAATATAGTCGTATCCGGAATCTGCCTAAGCATATCAGCCATTGACCCTTTATTAGCATCTCGATCCCTATCTACTTCTCCTTTATTACCAAAGCGTTTTAAAAACCCCTTTACCAAAACGAGTCGTCTTTCAGCCAAAAATGGTATCACTGCAGAAGTCTCTAAAATCTGTATTAGGCTAATGGTTGTTCCATTCAGTTCAGTAGTGTTTACATCAACCAAATCATCAGAACCAATTTTCACTTTCATCTCTTTCAATTCTTCGTAAATCGAAAATTGATCCTCGCCGTGAAACAGATATATCATCGCGTCACATACCCACCATTTATTTGTTATAAGAAGTATATAATGGTTCGAGAGCTCAAGTTAAGCAATTATAGGTATTTTTAAAGGAACATTTGTAATGAGCATAGGAATTGGGATTATTGGTCTGGAACAAAGCGGGAAAACGAGTGTGTTCAATGCACTCACACGTACTCAGAACCATAACCAAACTACTACTAGCCCATCGGATAAGACCGTCATTGGAACCGCTAAGGTACCTGACGTTCGCTTGCGAATTTTAACTAATATGTTTAATCCAGAGCGGGTCGCCCAAGCAGAAGTCCAATACGTAGATGTGTCAGTGGACAATCAAAGGAAAAAAAGTGGTGGTGGAATTAGCGGAACACTGACAAACACACTACAAAAAACAGATGCGATTCTAATTGTTGTACGCGCTTTCGAATCACCATCTGTGCCCCATCCAGAAGGTACCGTCGATCCCTACCGAGATTTTTCGACTATTGCCCTTGAACTGTCCTTCTCAGACCTAGCTATTCTAGAACGAAAAGGTTATGAGTTACAAAAACGATTAAAGGGAGCTAAGCCCTCTGAAAAAGATAAAATTTTAAAGGAAAGCGAAATCATAGCTAAAGTAAAAACAGGTTTAGAATCTGACATATCAATACGAGACCAAGACCTCTCACAAGAAGAACGGGACTTTATATCAGATTACCAATTCCTTACTGATAAACCCATACTCATTCTCTTCAATATTGGAGAGGACCAATTAGGTAAAAACAAAGAGATCGAACAAGAAATAACCACCTATATTGGTCATCCATCGGTTGGAATTACAACTATGTGTGGTAAGTTAGAAGCCGAACTTGCTCAAATGGAACCTGAAGAGGAAAATCAATTTCGGGAATTTTTAAATGCCGGAGAATCGGGGTTGGAAAAAATTATCCGGCTATCCTATGAGATGCTTGGGTTAAGCTCGTTTTTTACCGTTGGATCAGACGAAGTGAAGGCTTGGACTATAACTATCAACCAGCCTGCTGGGTTAGCCGCAAGACGTATACACTCAGATATTGAACGCGGTTTTATCAGAGCCGAAGTAGTTTCATTTGATGACTTGTCACGTTTGGGAGGTCTCGTTGCATCTCGAAGAGAGGGAGTCTTGCGGTCAGAAGGCCGAACCTACCCTGTTAAAGACGGGGATATAATAAATTTTCTGTTTAACGTCTAGTACGTTTTGTTTTTTAACTCCACAGACAGTGACAACAATGCAAACCTTTCTACAAAAGAAATCCCCTCAAGATAACGGGCATCAAAACTCCTATGCTAGCTTATACATCCACATCCCTTTTTGTAAAACTAAATGTCCCTATTGTGATTTCAATACCTATGCAGGAATAGAACAGCTTATTCCGTCATATATTGATGCTCTTATAAAGGAATTGCGCTTATGGGCCTCTGCCCTTGGGCCTATTACCATCAACACGGTTTTTTTTGGTGGAGGTACTCCATCCTATTTAACATCAATGCACATAGAACAGCTGCTAAGAATAACTAATTCATTATTCACCGTTCCAAAGGATGCAGAGATTAGTCTTGAAAGCAACCCGAATGACATATGTGAGGATAAGCTAGCCGAATGGGTTAAAGCTGGAATTAATCGGCTAAGCATAGGGGTGCAGAGTCTGGATGACAACCTCCTCAGGGTACTTGGACGTCGTCATTCAAAAAAGGATGCTATAGAAGCTTTTCGCAATGCACGTCAATCAGGTTTTGAGAACATCAATATAGACCTGATGTACGGACTTCCTTACCAGAAAATTGAGCAATGGCAAGAAACACTTCATTATGCATTAGACTTGGAACCACAGCACTTGTCTCTTTACTGCCTTTCCATAGAAAAAGGTACCCCTTTCGAAACATCTGTTCAAAAGGGATTTATCCCAACTCCTGACTCGGATTTAGCAGCAGACATGTACGAATTAGCCGATAAGCTAGTCGGTGAATCAGGGTTCGAACAGTATGAAATATCCAATTGGGCAATTCCAGGTTATGTATGTCATCATAATATTAACTACTGGCGTAACCAATCTTACTTGGGAGTTGGACCAGGAGCCCATTCACACATGCGTGGTCGCAGATTCGCAAACATCGACTCGCCAAGAGCGTACATTCAGAAAGTCAAAGCTCTAGATTCTAGTTCGTTTGGTTCGTGGAACTTCGAATCAGCCATAGAGAATGGCCCTATAGAATTCGTTGAAGTCATCGATGAACGCCTCGATGTTGCAGAAACGATCATGCTCGGACTACGCCTAACTGATGGCATCTTCAGCAATGATTTCACTTCCCGTTTCGGTTACGATATCACTGATAAATTTAGTGGGGTTATAAAAGAATTAGAGCAATACGGACTCCTCAAGCACGATACAAACCGCCTCTACCTAACACCTAGAGGTCGACTGTTAGGCAATGAGGTATTTGAGCGCTTTTTAATGTATCGCTAATATATTTAAAAAGTAATAAGATTACCTTTTGGTAGTAACCATGCTAATATACTGTTTCAAGATCATCTACTTCAGTTAATTTGGATGCCAAATGTTCGTAATTGGCACAGCAGGCCACGTAGACCACGGTAAATCCGCTCTTGTCCAAGCCTTGAGCGGTACAAACCCCGACCGACTTCATGAGGAAAAAGTACGGGGTATGACCATCGAGTTGGGTTTTGCTTGGTTTACTCTTCCTAGTAAAAGGCAAGTAAGTATAGTCGATGTTCCTGGGCACGAAAAGTTCATAAAGAACATGCTTGCAGGAGTCGGAGGCATTGATTTGGCGTTATTGGTAATAGCCGCTGATGAAGCAATCATGCCTCAAACAATTGAACACCTTGCGATACTCGATCTATTAGAAATCACACAAGCTATAGTCGCAATAACTAAAACCGATCTTGTAGATCAAGACTGGTTAGAGCTTGTATCCGAAGAGGTGGAAAACCTACTCAAGAAAACTTCCCTTGAGGGGTCACCAATTTACGGTGTTTCTACTTATAACGGTAATGGAATCAAGGAGTTGATTTCAGGAATCGACAAGATGCTCAATGACTATCAACCTAAAAAGGATGTCGGTCGGCCTCGGCTTCCAATAGATAGATCATTCTTGATGAGTGGATTCGGAACAGTAGTTACGGGAACTCTGGTAGATGGATCCCTTAAGATCAGTGATGAGCTCGAACTAGCCGCAGCAGGAAAACGCGTAAGGGTTAGAGGATTGCAAACCCATCGTGTCCCGGTGGAATCTGCCCAGCCCGGCTCAAGAGTTGCGGTAAATATCGTTGGGGTCGACCATAATGAGATACAACGTGGAGACATCCTCACAATCCCAGATTTAGTTAAACCAACTGTAGCAATAGACGTACACCTACGTATTTTAAAAGGCGCTACACGACCCCTTAAACACAACACTACAATCTCTCTACACGTCGGAACTAGTGAAACACAAGCAAAAGTAAGGCTCTTAGACCAAACATTCCTATCTCCAGGGGAAGAAGGCTTAGCCCAACTCAAATTAGCCAAACCCATCGCCCTAATTAAGGGGGATAGATTCGTGATTCGATCTACAAAAACGACTTTAGGAGGTGGTAGAATCGTCGAACCCTATGCGAAGAGACATAGACGTAGCGACACCTCAACCCTGTCGCATCTCACAATACTTCAAAATGGAACTGCTAGAGAAATCCTTTTTCAAACGCTGGAAACTTTGGGCCCATCAAATTTAAAGTCTTTGGCACTTCGATCAAACTTTTCGATCAATGAAACTAGATCTATAGCCTTAGAATTAATTGACGATAAAATGATTATCCTTTTAACGGACGGACCTCTGGGAAATTCAACAACTCTCGTCTCTAAACCCACGTGGGAAAAACTAAAGATGGATCTAGAGTCTGAGTTGAAGTCATACCACTACAAATACCCTCTTCGCCCCGGTGCTCCTACGGAAGAGATTCGTAAAAGGATTGGGGTAGGCTCAATAGTTTGTACGGCTATAATCAACCGGCTTGGAGATTTAGGGAGTTTAGTTATTAAAGGCCCATCCATACATATTTCAGGACATCAAGTCGTACCAACCAAAGAGCAACGCAAGCTGATGGAAAATTACGCTAAGTCTTTAAAATTAAATCCCTATTCGCCACCCACAACAGAACCCCTAGGGGGAGATTTACTAAATCTCCTCGAGGAAGAAGGGGAAATCGTAAGAGTAAATGAAACTATGTCTTTCAATTCAATTGCGTACAAGACAATGCTAGACAAAACAACCGAACACTTACGCAAAAACGGAAAAGTTACCATTTCAGAGATTAGGGATTTGTTTAAAACAAGCCGGAAATATGCCCTTGCATTCATGGAACACTTAGATCAAATCCGTGTGACTCGCCGTGTCGGTGACGACCGGGTATTAAGGAAACCATGAGTATTGACATCCATAAGCTTCAATTTAACCTAGATGCGCTTGCATCAAGGTTAAAAGGCCAAGCTAGTCAACGCAGAAATCGCTTACAGCAGGCGATAAGGCAAATGGGCTATTTGAATGGACAGGTTATCAATGAAAAACGTATGCGAGGAAAATTCGCTTGGCCTATTCCAACTTTTCCATCTAATCCAACATCCCATTATGCCACCATGCTCCCACCGCAAGATTATTCTGTATTAGCAACCGATGGGTCACGAATCGATATCGATGACGAACTCCCCGTAAAATGTGCATTGCTTAATATCTCAAAAGTTCTTCTTAATTACGGATTTACACCTAACGCCGAGTTGAGCAGTGAATCTCAATTCTTCACAGAAGATGATCAGCTATTTTTCACTGACACGTCAAGCACCCGAAGCCAAATATTAGATAAGCCCCTTTTGGGACTGAAAAGCTCAGTTGAGGAGCTAGTATCACTAGCTGAATTGGCGGAAAATAGTAATTCAAAGGTACCAACCCTAGCTTTGGTAGATGGCTCTCTTATCCTATGGGGGCAAACTATCCAAGCGTACCCAGACTACATAAGCCAAATATTAATCAATGAAACCTTCCTCCCAGCACTAGATAAGCTCAAAAAGATTACTTCAAGTCGTCCTTTGATACTCGCAGGTTATATCAGCCTTCCTGCCAGCACTGGAGTGGCCGATGGGTTACGCCTATCAATTTGTCCTTACGAGCCAGTTAGTTGCGACTATCATTGTGGCCATCTCGAACGTGGTAAAAGAGAATGCGACTCAATTGGCGGATTTCTAGATCGTGATTTATTTTCACACATCCTCCAACCTGGGCAGCGTTCAGATTTATTTGTTAGTACTTCGTCAATAGTTCGTGAATACTATGGTGGCCACGCAATTTCTTTCTACTATCTAAATACGGGGGAGGAAATTGCACGTATTGAGGTTCCAAAGTGGATTGCTGAAAACGAAAACCTGCTCAACTTAAGCCATTCCCTTATCCTCGATCAATGCGAAAAAGGCTTAGGTTACCCAGTCGCTCTCATGGAAGCTCATGAACAGGCTGTTATACCTCAACACGACAGAGAACTCTTTCGGCAAATGATTGAGGAAACCTTGGAAAAGGAACATGTTTCCGTTTACACTTCACAAAAGACACGCTCGAAAAAACTACGATCACTGTAATGGGAGTCGAGATTGCTATCAGAACATAAATCACCAGACCTGAGCCGTATCGGAGAAGTCGTAGAAGCAACTAGTATTAGCTTCACAGTTCACTGCTATGAACTTCATCTAGGGGCTCCGCTAGGAGCGTTGATAAAAACCGACACCCCAGAAATCTTCGCTGTAGTAAACAACGTTTCTACTTCCTCAATAGACCCAACGCGTCGCCCTGTAGCACGGGGACAAGATGAAAAAGACTCAGATTCAGTTTACCTTCATAATCCACAACTAAAAAAACTACTCAAAACCGAAATTCACGCCCTAATTGTCGGGCACAAAGATAACAACAATCTTCATCAATACCTTCCGGCTCTCCCACCAAGAATCCACGCATTCGCCCATCACTGCAACATCGATGACCTAAGAAAATTCACACAAAAACTAGGGTTCCTCCCATTACTACTTGAAGGCCCTCCAACCTTGGCAGATGAAATAACCTCTGCGTTTTTGCGCCAAGCAGCTTTAACACACCCGGATCCTGATTCATTCCTGTTTACCTCAGGGCAAGAAGTTGCCCAGCTCCTAGGAAACGATCTCCGTCGACTCAATAGCCTATTGCGCAGGCTCAAATAATGACAAAGGATTCACAATGAGCATTGATCGCTTGGGAATTATAATAGGAGGCTCATGGGCAAACGGTTTAGATATTAAATTAAACTCTTCGTTTGAGATCGAGGATGTCATAGTCGGAAGTCTAGTGACAGTACAAGGTAAAAATAGTCGTTTCTTTGGAATAATCTCCGACATGGTTCTAGAAGCATCTGACCAATCTCTTCGCTCATCTCCGCCTGATATTGATGACCCATTCATAACTAAAATCATATCAGGCACAGGCGCTTTTACCGTGATAAAGTTTTCTCCTCACTTGTCTATAACAAATAAGGCGAACTCTATTCTACATGGACCAGAGCCAGCTCTCACCATCCCTTCTCACTTTGCCTCAGCTTTTCCTGCTTCCGACTCAGATATCAACCTTATCTACGGAAAAGAAGACGAAAAACACCTTTGGATAGGCAGCCCTCTAGGATTGGAGGACAGTAGATTATGTATCGATTTAGAAAGGTTAGTTCAGCGTTCCACTGGCGTATTTGGAAGAAGCGGAACAGGAAAAACCTTTCTAACAAGAATATTACTTGCTGGAATCCTGCAGAAAGGGGTGGCAACGAATCTGGTCTTTGATATGCATAATGATTATGGCTATCAGGGTACTAACGAGAAGGGAAATCCCGTCAAGGGATTAAAGCTACTATTTCCAAACCGCGTAGCCCTTTTCTCATTAGATAGAGATTCATTCGTGAGGAGAAAAGTTTCACCAGACGCAGAAGTCAAGATCGGATATGCCGAAATAACACCTGATGATATCCGAATCCTTGCCGAAACATTAGACCTCTCTCACCTTGCAGTCGAAGCTACGTACAGGCTCGCCCAATTTTATGGTCAGAGTAACTGGCTCAGGGAATTTTTATCTATAGACCCCCGTGATGAACTAAATGAATTGGCGAAAAGCCTAAATGAATTCCCGTCCACCCTTGGTTCTCTACATCGAAAACTCGAGCGATTAAAACGTTTGTCATTCGTTACAGAAACGGCACCAGAAGATGCAGTAACTCGTATTTTGGAGTATTTAAATAGAGGCATCCACGTAGTGTTAGAGTTTGGGAAATATTACGACGATTATTTAGCATATATATTCGTTACTAATTTGCTAACCCGCCGGATTCACGAACAATATGTCAGACGAGTTGAAGAATCGATGGGAGATCAATCAAAAGAACCTCGTCCACTCGTAATCACTATCGAAGAGGCACACCGATTCTTAACCCCAGCTATAGCATCACAAACTATTTTTGGAAATATCGCTAGGGAAATGCGTAAATACAAAGTATCCCTTCTAATAGTAGACCAAAGGCCAAGCGGAATCGATGAAGAGGTCCTTAGCCAACTTGGAACTCGTATGACCTATCGACTGGACAATGAACGAGATGTTGATGCGGTTCTGGCTGGGGCATCAGGAGCTCGTGAGCTACGTAGAGTGTTAAGCAGACTGGATTCAAGACAACAGGCATTGATATTTGGAGATGCACTGCCAATGCCAACAGTCATAAGAACCCGAGACTATGGAACAAATGAATCATACCAGGAGTTTGGACTCAAGAACTCAGTAGATCATCAAAAGCAAATGGAACAGGATGCAAAAGACCTATTCGGAGACGGTGAATAAGAGTTGAAGAAAAATTGCTTTTCCACATTATAAGTACCAGTTAAAAAATCGTGGGGATGTGAATGGATATACTGAATTATATGGAAAAATACGGGCACGAACATCTCAGTGTATGCTCTGATAAGGACACTGGGCTACAAGCCTTTATTGCAATTCATGACACAACTCTAGGCCCTACTTTAGGAGGGGTCCGTATATGGCCTCATAAGACAGAGGATGAAGCTATCTTCGATGTATTACGACTAAGTCGAGCCATGACCTATAAATCATCCGCAGCGGGTGTGGATTTCGGGGGAGGAAAAGGTTTGATTTTAGCAGATCCGCGAACCGACAAAACGAAAGATCTAATGAAATCCTTCGGTCAATTTGTGGAATCACTTGGGGGCCAATATATAACAACTGAGGATGTTGGAACGTCATTACAAGATCTCGAATATATATCAGAAGTAACCACCCACGTTCGAGGACTTCCATTATCTCAAGGCGGTAGTGGTGAAACATCTGAGATGACGGGTTGGGGTGTATACCAAGGATTAAAGGCATGCGCAAAGGAAGTATGGGGAAATGACTCTCTCTCAGGAAAAACTATTGCTTTTCAAGGTTTTGGACATACTGCTACATTCCTAGCAAACCACTTGCTGGAAAAAGAGGAAAACGTTAAGTTTATCGTAACTGACATCAACAAAGAAGCAGTAGAAAAAGCAAAAGAATTAACTGGGGCAAAGATTGTTGGTTCTGACGAAATATATGGCATCGAGTGCGACATATTTTCTCCAAGTGCTCTGGGTGGGGTCTTAAACAACAGGACAATTCCACAACTAAAGTGTACCATTGTCTGTGGATCAGCGAACAATCAATTGCTAAATGACCAAAATGCAAAGAATCTCCAGGATAACGAGATTCTTTACGCCCCAGACTATATAGTTAATGCTGGAGGAGTGATCAACATTTCTTGTGAAATGAATGGAAGTTATAACGAACATATCGCAATTGAAAAGACTAGCCAGATCTACGCAACCATGCAAAAAGTAATAGCTATATCGAAAAAACAAGGTGTTACTACTGCAAAAGCCGCAGACCAGTTAGCAGAAGAAAGAATTGAGCGAGCCAAGAACACGATTAGAGGTTAGATATGTTGAGTAAAACAGTTGTATTACTACTAATAATCCTTCTAATTACAACATTAGGGATTTCCTGTGGGGGAAATGACAACATGCCAACCCGAAAAATAATTATACCCACCATGGTGATACCCACAAACGCAACAATAACACCAATACCAACTTCAACTTCAACTCCATCTCCAACTCAAAAGGCAGGACCAAAAATGAATATCGACCAAAAGAAAACATACATAGCTACTCTCAAGACAGAGTTAGGGGATATCGTAATTGAGCTCAATGTAGCCAAGGCTCCTATCACGGTTAATAACTTCGTTACTTTAGCTCGTAACGGATTCTATGATGGGACCACTTTCCATAGGGTACTTGAAAACTTTATGGCACAAGGGGGAGATCCTGATGGCAGTGGAGGTGGAGGACCTGGCTATAATATTAAAGACGAGTTCACTGATCTTACCCACGAACGTGGTGTGATCTCTATGGCAAATACAGGACTACCAAACTCAGGAGGAAGTCAATTCTTTATAACTTATGTTTCAACTCCTCATTTAGACGGAAAACATACGGTGTTTGGAAAGGTTACTAGTGGAATGGATGTCGCAGAAAGTTTAAAGCCAAGAGATCCTAATTCAAACCCATCCTTTAAAGGAACGGTCGTGTTGGTAGTCTCTATACAGGAAAATTAAAAAGGAACCGGCGAGGTACTTATCGAGAAACTCCAACCCTTTCCCGAATCTCTTTAAGAGTCTCTACATTATATCTGTCAGGGCCATTCCCTTCAAATCCAGGCACTTCCAAAAGAAAGGGTATATCTAAGAAGGCTGGGTGTCCCATTATAACCTCGAACCCTTGAATGCCAATATAGCCATGTCCAATATTCTCGTGACGATCAACCCCTGAAGAAAAAACCGTTTTCGAATCGTTGGCATGGACTGCAAACAACCTAGAAACGCCAATCTTGCGATCAAACTCTTCCATGGTCTGTTCAATGCCATCAGGAGTTGCAAGGTCATAGCCGGCAGCGAAGGCATGCTGAACATCCATACAAACTTTTAACCGAGGACTACCTACCCCTTTAATTATCTGGCCAATCTGATCAAACTTGGCACCTATATGATTACCCATGCCAGCCATATTCTCTAGGATTAGATGCGTATCTCCCGGTGATCGCTCTAGAATTTCGGTGATGGAAGCTACAGTTTGCTCAAACACTGCATCATAACCGCGACCTTTGTGGCTTCCCGGATGAAAAACCACGCCCGCTGCTCCAATAGATGATGCAACGCTCATATAGTTAGTAAGAGATTCCACTCCCTTCTCCAGATTCAGAGGAATCTCTGTTCCCAAATTAACAAGGTACACTCCATGCAGAAAAACAGGCTTAATATTGTTTTTTAAAGCCTTTTCACGGAAAATATTCGCCACATCCGGATCTATCGGTTTAAAGGCCCATCCCTGCGGCGGAGAACAAAAGAGCTGCAACGTCTCTGCTCCTATGTCAACAGCCCGATCAATCGCTTTATCGAGACCGCCAGCAGCAGAAACGTGGGCTCCTATACGCATTTAGTCAATTAACCTATATTCATGCTTCATTCGTTAGTTAAAACCATTATTGATCTGAACATCGCAAAAGTCAAAGTAATAATGTTAGGATAAGGTCTATTTATTATTACCTGTGTTGGGTAACATCACCATCTAAAGAAAGGATACTTAGCTAAATGACAGAACACTCAAAATTTCAACTTCCACCACATACGCGTCCGATAAAATACAATCTGACCCTTAAACCAGACCTTGAACAATTCACATTCGATGGAAAAGAGATAGTTGAAGTTGAAATCATTGATAAGACATTTGAAATTGTGCTAAATGCAATTGATATCGAAATTCAGGACTTAACACTGCTATTCGAAAACGGTAGTTCAGTCAAACCTTTAAATATAAATTATGACGAGGTCTCTGAAAGAGTCACTTTTGTTTTTAAAAATGAACTTACGATTGGATACGCAAAACTAGATTTATCTTTCACGGGGAAACTTAACGACCGACTCCACGGATTTTACAGAAGCACTTACTTGAGCATAGATGGCTCAAATCAAACACTTGCAACAACTCAATTCGAAGCCACAGACGCGCGTCGAGCATTCCCATGCTGGGACGAGCCATCCTTAAAGGCAGTATTTAAGGTTTCTTTAATAGTTCCATCCAATCTCACAGCTATCTCAAACGAACAGATCCTTAGTGAGGAGGAAAACGGATTCGGAAATAAACTGGTGCAGTTTAACGAAACGCCACTTATGTCAACATACCTACTCGCCTTTATTATTGGAGACCTAGAATACTCAGAAGGAAAAGGAGCTGCCGATGTGCCAATCCGGGTATGGACAACACGCGGTAAGGCTATTCAAGGAGAATACGCCCTTAGCATAGCAATAAGTCTTCTGGATTATTATAACGACTATTTTGGCATACCCTATCCATTGAAAAAACTCGATCACCTAGCGATCCCTGACTTTGCGGCGGGAGCAATGGAGAACTGGGGAGCTATAACGTACAGGGAAACTGCCCTCTTATTTGATCCGTCAAACTCAGCTCCGGGAACACGGCAACGAATTGCTGAGATAGTTGCTCACGAAATGGCCCATATGTGGTTCGGAGATCTAGTTACCATGGCATGGTGGAACGACCTGTGGTTAAACGAAAGCTTCGCTTCTTGGATGGCAACAAAAGCAGTAGATCATCTTTTCCCAGAATGGGACATGTGGACACAATTCATTAGCCATGACATGAACGCTGGTTTAGGTTTAGATAGCCTCGAAAATTCGCACCCAATCGAAGCAACTGTTAGCAACCCTGCAGAGATCAGTCAATTATTTGATGCTATCAGCTATAGCAAAGGAGCATCAATTATCCGAATGTTGGAACAATTTATAGGTCCAGAAAAGTTCAGGAAAGGGTTAAATGAATACCTTTATGAACATAAATACGGCAATGCGAAAGGTAATGATCTATGGGAAGCAATGGAAAAAGAATCTGGGCTACCTGTTGTCAAAACTATGGAAAGTTGGATTATTCAAACTGGTTTCCCTGTTCTTAAATCAAAGATAGAAAGGAAAGAGAATGAGATCACAATCAATCTTTCCCAAAAAAGGTTCCTTTACAACACAGCTAAATCCAATGAGGATCAAACAGTTTGGAAAATCCCAGTCTTAATAGGAATCCAAGGAAATCCTGAAACAACATCACACCTCGTTAGTCACCCGAATGAGGTAGTTACTATAAAGACAGAAAAAGCTCACAGCCCTAACTGGATTAAGATTAACTCTCTACAAACTGGGTTCTACCGCGTCCAATACGAAGATGATGATTTGAATAGATTGATACCAGCCGTTAAATCGCTCAATCTACCAAGAGCAGATCGGCTCGGGCTCCAAAGTGACACCTTTGCACTTACTCGTTCAGGACTAATCCCAGCTGTAGACTTCTTAGAACTATCACAAGCCTACGAAAACGAAATTGAATATGCTGTGTGGAGTGATCTCACAATACATTTAAGACAATTTGAACTTTTACTCTCAGACGAACCTTTTATTGAAGATTACCGAAAAGTTGCGAGAAGCCTTCTAAGGAAGGTTGTCAAGAAAGTAAAATGGGATCAACAACCAAATGAGGGACATCTCCAAACGTTACTTAGAGGCACTGTACTAGACTCCTACGGAAGTTTTGGAGATCCTCAAACCTTAGAAGAAGCGGAAAAACGTCTCTTACTCCTTCAAAGCAAGAACTTCTCCCTAGCCCCTGAGTTACGGAGTGTCGTCTATGGATTAGCTGCATTATCAGGTGGTGGGGAAACACATGCCTTATTACATAAAATGATGAAAGAGTCTACGCTCCAAGAAGAAAAAAATAGATTGCTTATAGCTATGTCTCGATTCCACCAAAGAGATTTACTAGAAAAAACTCTTGAGCTATCACTATCACCAGAAGTTCAACCACAAGATACAGTCACATTAATAGCTGCCATATCATCAAATAGGCATGGGGGCAGTAAACTGGCTTGGGAATACGTCAAGCGTAACTGGAAAGAACTCGATAGACGGTATGGTTCCGGAGGATTTGCAATGATGCGGTTGGTAGGAATAACTGGAGGGTTCACAAAGCTTGATGCAAGAAAAGATATAGAGAGCTTTTTTGAAACCAATCCAGTACCTGCAGCAACTCGAACCATCCAGCAATCGCTTGAACGTATTGATCTCAACATAAGATGGTTAGAGGATAACCGAAAAGGTTTAGCACAATGGTTAAGTGTGAATGCATCACTACAATGATTCACCTTGCCTTTTATCCTTTCGATAAATTTATTTCTATAAATTGATACACATAAAAATCTCGTGAAGAAAAATACATGAAGGCCTTAACACTAGAACAAAAAAGTGGCTCTCTAAAATTACGTTTCCTCGAAGTACCTAAACCAGAGATAGGGCCACACGAAGTTCTAATTCGAGTGTTAGCCTGTGGTCTATGTCACCATGACAAGCTAATTGTAGAGGGAACATTACGAAGAGGCATCGTTTTTCCCTTAATATTAGGGCATGAAATTTGTGGGGATGTAGAGAGTATAGGGTCAGAAGTTACACTTATTAGCCCTGGACAACGCGTAGTCCCTTTACTAACAGAAGCATGTGGGAATTGTGAAAGATGCCTCAGTGGCATAGAACATCGGTGTTTAGTTGGAAAAGGTTTCGGCCATAGCACTAATGGTGGCTTCTCCACGTACATGAAGGCCAAAGAAACAGCCCTTGTTGCTATATCAAAGGACATACCACCTGAACAAGCTTGCCTTCTTAGTTGCCCAATTGGGGTTGGATTACAAGCTGTTAAAAATATTGGAAAAGTATCCAACAACGAATTGGTCATGGTTACAGGTGCAAGTGGTGGACTAGGTGTTCATGCTCTTCAAATAGCAAAACACCTTGGGGCTAAAACAATTGCTGTTACTTCTTCAGAAGGAAAGCTAGTAAGCCTGATGGAGCTAGGTTCGGATGAGGTGGTTTCATTGGAAGAATTCGACTATGTCGAAATTGTCCGTGCGATGACCGCTGAAAAAGGTGTTAACGTCATAATTGATACAGTTGGATCACCTCTTTTCCCTTCATCAATGAAAGCATTAGCTCAATTTGGACGCTTTATTTTATTGGGCGACGTAAGGGCAGGAAAAACCACATTGGACCTTGCGGAGATATTGTTTCAAGACAGTGCAATTTTAAGCTCCACAGGAACACAAAAAAGTAATGTCCAAGAAGCCGAATATTTAGTTCGTACTGGCTCTATAAAGCCAATTATTCACACTACCCTACCATTAAAAGATGCGTTGATTGGCTTAAGCTGGATGTCTGATAGAAGCTTATTTGGAAGAGTTGTACTCTTGCCTGATTAAATCAATTTCTCACTCAAATATTGCTTAAGGTGATTAATATAACCCCGGCAACCACCATGATTGCTCCTACCCATAACCTGAAGGTAACTCTTTCAAATCGCTTCAAAAAGCAGTGAACTAGTAAGACTGATATTAACGGACTAGCACCAACAACTGGACTAATAGTCGCAACGGGCGCACTTTTTAAAGCGATAAACGTGATAGCTGAGGCGGCTGAACCACAAGCCCCGGCCAATGCCATAAAGATAAACGCTTTATACGGTGCTTTACGATCAAGCTTCAGGCTCTGTAATCCACTCACTGAAAAAAAACCAATTCCCGCCACAACTGACAGAAATGAAATTGCCAACGGTGGTAAAGAAAGTACAATCAACCCTCGTCCTATGACTTGACTGCAGCCGTAGCTCATAGCAGCTAAAATAGCAATACTTGTACCAAATAAGACCGACCTATTTGGTAACTGGTTTAGTCTTTTCAAAAGATGTACTTCAGTAATTTAAGATCGCTCGCTAACTATTAACCCAACGCCACCTACCACAACACCAACCCCGATGAGGGTAGCCAGGCTAGGCACTTCATGGAGGAAAACCAAAGCAGCTAGAGATGCCCATATTGGAGAAGTTGCTACTAACGGTGTGGCACGACCAACACCTATCAATCTAACAGAGGTATAGTTAAAAAACCTCCCCATCCGATAATTAACAAAACCCAGTATCAGTATCCAACAAAAAGTTACGGCAGAAAAACCGAGCATGTCATCAATGTGCAACGGAACCGCAAATACTCCGATTACTCCAAGCCCGGCAAGCATCGATATCAAAACTCCCGTGTTAACGCGTATGTACATAAGCCCAAGACGGGCGAAAAACGGAACAAATCCAAAACCAATCGCAGCAACCATGCCAAGCAATATGGCTGATAAAGCACTATCTACAGGCATTTTGTTCCTCTCAAATAAAAACACTTTCTCATAGCAAGCTTAAGTGTTCAATTATTGCGATTATTGTTCTCATCAGAACGGGTTATAAGAATCCGTTTTGTAATCCCCCGTCCCAACCAATCAAGTTCAGATAAAACATCAAACCTCACAAGGTTCCAAGAGGAACTCTGTTAATTAGTACTATGGGCGCTCCAAACATAGTCTATGATTCTGATTTACGCGGGAAGAACGGAAGTGAACGTAAAAACAATCTACCTTCCCCCTTCTCCCAAACAATCAGAAATTGACTCGCTATACAAATCGAACTATATGTTCCAGATACAACAGAGATTAAGAGAACTATAAGGAACTCTCTAATGCTCTCACCTCCCAACAAAAGCAATGCCAGAATAGTGAAGAGTAGAGTAAGGCTTGTAGCCAAAGAACGCCCGAGGCTCTCAAGTATACTGTTGTTAATCGTAATTTGTAGGGGTCGGCTCGGTACTCTAACGATATTTTCTCGAATTCGGTCAAATACAACTATAGTGTCATTAACGCTGTACCCAATAACAAAAAGCATTCCTATGATAAACATCGTGTTTACTTCTAGATGTATTAGCTTCCCAAGTATAGAGAAAATTCCCAGTACAATTAATAAATCATGCACAAGGGCAACGATTGCAGCCGCCCCGTACCTAAAGGGAGAGGGAACACTACGAAACGCGTAGGTGATAAACAACAATATTGCTATAGATGCAAGAAAAACTATAATGACTGCTGAATTACGCGTGTCATTTGCTATAACCCCAGCAACTAATTCCACTTCCGTTCCTGCTCTCTCCCCAAGAAGATCCAAAGCCTGAAGAATTAAAGCTTCCTCAGATAGAGTCCCTTTTTGGAGATCAGGGCCGGCTAGCTGACTAGTCCTGATGAAATAATCTGTACTGTTAGCTTGCTGAATCGTTGCTTCTGGGTGACCTAAAAGATTTAGTTTTTGACGCACGTCTTTTTCAGAAACAGGAGTTTTAAACTTTGTGCTAATTGTACTACCACCCGTAAAGTCGATTCCAAGATGAAGTCCGGGCGGAATAGCTAAGGAAATTAGGCCAGGAATAATAATCAATGCAGACAGTATAAAAAACCAACGACGTTTGCCAACAAAATCCATACTACTTTTTCTCCTCGGTAAGTCGAGACACAGGTACTTGATCTATAGAGTGCAATCGTTCTGGTGTGAAAAGGTTTCGGTGCTTCGCAAATCCAATAGCCGCAAATATATAAAGCAGCGTCCGGCTGACGGTTAAAGCACTAAACATACTGATAGCCACCCCGATAAAGAGAGTCAAAGCAAAACCAGACACGATACTATTGCCTAAACGTTGGCCAAACCAAAATAGTATCGCGCATGTGATAAACGTCGATATATTACTATCGCGTATCGCGGGCCAAGCTCTATTAAATCCAATATCAATAGCCGCCCAAAGGGTACGTCCAAGTCGAAACTCTTCTTTCATTCGCTCAAATATTAAGATATTCGCATCAACCGCCATACCTATCGAAAGCACACAAGCAGCGACACCTCCCAAAGTAAGAGTCACTGGGATTAATTTAAACACAGCTAAAACGGCCGCGGTAAATATAAACAACGCAAGAGCTGCTACAACACCAGCCAAACGGTAGTATACAACCATGAAAATCAGTACAAGTCCGAGACCAACAATTCCGGCTATTAGGCTCATTCTAAGGGATTCTTTTCCAAGAGTAGCATCTACACTTTGTTCTTGAACTGCTTCAATCGGAACAGGCAAACGACCAGACTCGAGTTGTATAGCTAGATTACGAACCTTAGTGGCCGTAAAATCCCCTCCTTGAATGTATGAATTGCCACTTTGAATAGGACCTTCGGCAACTACCGGGGCAATAAGTTCTACATCATCTAACAATATAACAAACCGGTCAGGGGAACCTTGCTTATAACGTTCATATAACCGTGTAGTCAATTCTCGAAAAACTCGAGTTCCACGATCATTAAACTGGAGATTTACAATTGGAAGACCAGTAGTGTTTTGAGTACCGGGGTAGGCTCTCTTCAAGTCTTCTCCACTAAGACCAGTCGGCCTATCTGGTTCATGTCCTTCTGGGGCATTACAATCCGGCACACCAGGAAGGCATATTCGTTCCCTAAATTCTAACCGGGCTGTCTGCCCAATTAACTGTTTAACATCTTCAACGTTAGCAAGACCTGGTAATTGTACTAAAAGACGATTGACTCCCATAAGTTGGATAACTGGTTCCGCTACACCTAATGGGTTCACCCGTCGTTCCACCGTGTCTAAAACTCCCTCCATCTGCTCAGGAGAAGGAATAGTTTCAATGTCACTTATGGAAAGTCCTTTCGGTTCAAGTGTACCCACGCGTTTTTCGAGTTCGTCGAATAAAGATTTTTCATCTTGCGTTCCAAGAGTTCCCGCACGAACGACAGCGATTTTCCCATCGGAACTTAGGTCTGATACGGAAGAATCAGAGATACCCAAATCAGCAAAAGCACTGGTGATTTCCTCAGTGCTTGTAGGGTTCTGAAATCTTAAAATGATCTCTTTAGATCCTCTGGCTTGATAAACTAAATGAACACCACCCTGAAGATCTAAACCAAGTCTCAATCCCATGATAGCGTCACTTCCACGCTGTAATTTTATACCAAACAACTCTAAATCAAACTGTTTGGTAGCAAGGGAAGAAACGGATACCAATAACACAATCAAGATAAGGATGATACGGCGATAACCAACCCTACGCATTGTTTTCACCTCTAAATTCATTAACCATTTTCATGGCTGCATCACGTGTAGCAACTTCTCCTGCAACATAAGACTCGTTAACCAGATTAAGGATTTTGCCAACCTCTGGCCCTGGCCCTATCCGAAGCAATCCCATAACGTCATTACCGTTAATGAGACCTTTATTTATAACAACCTCTTGTTGTTCAAAACCAACGGAAAGGATATGCATAACCATACAAGCATACCTCACCCACTCATCCTGTTTCAAATAAGGCCCTCTAGCTGCAATATAATCAGCCATATTAAGATAAAGCGTGTCAAGTGCAACTTCACCAGCATGCCGAAAATAGCGATAGACTGCACGAGCGGTCGGGAGTTCAACCCGATCACTCATTTGGCCTGGCCTAAGATGCAAATCAACCATCGTTGCAACCATCTGGACTCCTCGAGAACTAAAACGCATGCGTTCCAAAGCAACACGTGCCATATTCGCTCCTTCAGAAGGATGTCCAAAGAATCTCATTTTCCCAGATTCTTCTATTGTCTTCGTAATAGGTTTAGCGACATCATGTAATAGACCAGCAAGTTTACACAAAGTCAATCTATTATGACCATCAGAAACCACTTCATTGAAATAGTTTTTAAGATAATCATTCCAAAGTACTGCTTCTAAAACCCATGGTTCCTTCAAAGTTCGACATATAAGGCCTTCAACAGCTCCAACGGTTTCCAGATTATGTTTAAATACATCCCAATAGTGTTCTTTTGGCTGTTCAACTCCTCGACCAGCCTCTAATTCTGGCATGATTTTAGACAAAAGCCCTAATTCATCCATCAGGTAGACGCTATCTACAGCATGAGGAAGAGCAAGAATGCTAAGGAACTCATCACGAACACGCTCAGCAGAAGCGCTCTTTATCTCATCAACGTTACATTTTATAGAGGTCCTTGTTTCTTCATCTATATTGAATTCAAGAGCCGAGGCCAATCTGATGCCTCTTAGCATTCTTATACTATCTTCCTTGAAAACGTTTTCGCCCATAGATCGAATTAAGTGTTGTTTTAGATCTGCACAACCACCAAATGGATCAATTAAATCAGAGAACCAATCACTTTTTAAATAGGCCTTCAATGGGACAGCCATTGCATCAATAGTGAAATCCCGCCGGGAGAGATCGTCATGAAGTCCTCCCTGGAGCGAGGCCAAATCAATATGCCAATCATCTTTGTATGAACCCGTTACATTAAATTCCCGTCCTACGATAACCCTGGCAATACGTCGAGACTCATCAAGTACGACTAAAGAAGCGCCAAGATCTAATGCCAACTGTCTAGCAATAGGAATTGCGTCCTCTTTAACCACAATGTCAACATCATGGGTAGCACGGCCACATAACGCATCCCTTAAGAAACCACCAACAAGATATGGTTCCTCTAAATGTGATAATAAACCCGATATGATCCGTAGAAAAGTCACGGTCTCTTCGGTAGTTTCGGTAATATTAATATAAGTAGTATTCATCCAGTTTTCATAGGTGAAATCTAGGGTTTGAGGGTGTCAGGATTCTCATAGAAATCAGTTTTAGATTCAATTTTGTTAAAGTTGGTTGGGTCAGTTATATGGTCTATATAAAGAACCCCTTTCAAGTGATCGGTTTCGTGTTCTAAAGCTTCAGCTAAAAGATCTTCAGCCTCCACACGAAAAGGTTTTCCGTTACGATCAACCGCCTTCGCCCATACCTTCAAAGAGCGCACTAGTTTTCCTCGGTATCCAGGTATACTAAGACACCCTTCATCTAACAAAACTTCTCCCTCACGATGAGTAATCTCAGGATTAATTAACACCATTACCTCTTCATCATCTGGAAGCTGAATTACTGCAACTTTTCGAAGAACACCAACTTGGTTAGCGGCTAACCCGACTCCATTTTCCGCATGCATCGTATCGACCATATCGTCTATAAGCTTTTTAAGAGCATCATTAATCGTTTTTATTTTTTTTGCCTTCTGACGGAGCACTGGGTCAGAAAGGTGTCTCAGGGGTAAAACTGCCAAAGATGCTCCTCTGTGAACGAATAAAAAAGGAGGCGCAAAGCCCAGCATCATTATAGGGAGACATATTGAAGGTGTAAAGGAGAAAAGTTAAGGTGTCTATCGTGTAGGTGGAATCTGTTAATTGGAAAATCCAGTTAATTTGTTACATCAAACTCACAGGGTCTACATCAACAATCCAACCATTTGGCAATTCAATCTTGTCTAAAAGCAATCTTGGTTCAACACCTCGAATAATTAAATGCCATCTGTAACGTCCACGTACTTTGGAGGGATATGCTGGTGCAGGTCCTACCAAATCAATTTCACTAATTCCCCATGCATCTCGTTGACTAAGGAGAACCTTAGCAATTCGACTCACTTCTCTATGACAACGTGGTTCATTAGGATGTGTGAAAATCAAACGGATAAGCCTCCTAAAAGGAGGCAATCCTTGGGATCGCCGAAAGGCTATTTCTGTATTGTAGAAATCAAGATAGTTTTGTGAGGCCCCGGAAACCACGGCGTACTGATCGGGGCGATAGGTCTGGACAATCGCTTTTCCAGGAGCCACACCACGACCTGCCCTTCCAGCTACTTGACACAATAACTGAAATACTCTTTCCCCAGCTCTGAAATCTGGAAGATGAAGACCTACATCAGCTAATATAACCCCAACAAGAGTAACGGATTCGACATGCAACCCCTTAGCCACCATTTGTGTGCCTACTAGAACTTGGGCCTCTCGATTAACAAATCTGTCTAGTAAAAATCCAGGCCCCTC
>Ga0114996_10000093_pt1 | contig 116741 bp, 125 predicted proteins | sample ArcticOcean_MG_C_4_FD_87039 | JGI IMG/M metagenome (GOLD analysis project Ga0114996, IMG submission 87039) | Marine microbial communities from western Arctic Ocean - ArcticOcean_MG_CB4_134 | ecosystem: Environmental > Aquatic > Marine > Oceanic | place: Arctic Ocean: Canada Basin | collected...
GCATGTCTAGGATCTCGCGCTCATCTGCAACCTGCTGAGCGGGAGCGCCATCGTAGCTATCGCAGGCGATGACATAGCACCCTAGCCGCTGAGCACTAATGACAAATTCCTTGCCTAATTCACCAGAACCCAGGAGCAATATCTTCACAGGCAATTTCATAATTTCTCTTCTGGCGCCAATCGGGCTTGCCTTAATTACCGCCGCTAGTTCTGTTTCCGCCCGAACGTATCTTTCGATGTAATCCAGAGTTCAAAAGGATTTTACTTCCTTCCTGTCATCAACCCCTGAAGATATGCGATTTGGCCAGTGTGCTCGGTGTAGTCGATCGCATTGGTGAGCAGCATCGATGCCCCAGTCGCCGTCGCCGGGCTAACGTCCAGCAAAGGCACAATTCCCTCTAGCTGAGCCTTCCCACCGTTCTTGTTGACTGAGTAGAAACATCACTTGCTTAGCAATTGACGGTACCGGAATACGTCTAGGCTTATGCTCCTGGGCGGTGGTGAACGCTGATGGACCTCGATGGACAGCGAGAGATAAGAGGCAACGGACTCGAAAACCGTTGTAGGGGTTTTCTCTACCAAGGGTTCGAATTCCTTTCTGTCCGCCACTTTATTGGGCCACGGCCTGGTAAACGGGCTTAACTCCCCTGTCCCGTATCGTTACGGCCGTGTCAAGCATCCTGGAACTAACCCCAGTTCTGACCCCAGTTGCTCCAACTTTGGCCTCGATTCAGGGGTCCACTACGTGGCGAGTAGTGGACGTCTTGGAGTAAACCTGCCCCCCCGAGTGATGTCGCCCCTACTATTTATGAGTAGACCGCACTCACGATTTCCCATCGCTGTGACATTATCGGTCTGCGGGCGTATGCTCGCCGGATGAGGAAGAGTCTCGCGTTATTTGCATTCGTGGCCCTGCTCGCCGCTTGTACGGCAGAACCTACGCCAACATCTGTGCCCACCGAGAGGCCAATGTTAATCTTCGGCGACTTGAACGGGAGCACCTCACAGATCCAAAGCTGGATCGCTCGGACCATCGCAGAGCGCGGCTATGGCTACGAGACAGATGCAGTGCCCGGCGGGACGATTCCATTGATGCAGGCGCTCACTGATGGGGTTATCAACATCAATATGGCACTCTGGCTCCCCAACCAGCAAGAAGGATGGGACGAAGCCTACGAGGCCGGCGATCTGACGATCGTTGGCAACAGCCTTGAAGACAACTGGCAGAGTTCTTACGTGATTCCGCAGTACACGGCTGACGCCAACCCTGGCCTCAGGAAAGTTACGGACTTGCCCGATTACGTAGATTTGTTCAAGACGACTGCCACTGGCGACAAGGGGCGCAACATCGGCTGCGTCCCAGGTTGGGAATGTGAGGTCGTGAACAAGAAGAAGCTCGTTGCGTACGGACTTGACGACACCTACAAACTTGTGAACCCCGGTTCCCTCGCGGCTCTCGATGCTGAGATCATTGATGCGTTCACCAAGAAGGAGCCCATCCTTTTCTACTACTGGGGGCCAACTGCCCTGGCCCATAAACTCACGACTGAATTAGGCGGCTACTTCATTCTTGAAGAGCCTTCGCACTCCAAGGAGTGCGAAGCGGCGGGCTGGGGGTGCGCATATCCGCAGGCTAAGGTTCTCATTGTCATGAGGACCGAGCTAGTCGAGGCAGCTCCTTACATCGCCGAGTTCTTGAGCAACTGGGACTTCAACGAGCGTCATCAGGTCGCCGCTGAGGGCTACATGGCAGATTCCGGCGCAGATTACCCAGAGGTCGCAGACTGGTTCCTCCAAAACACCCATGGATGGAAGACATGGGTTACGGGTGATGCCGCAGGGACGGTGATGGCAAGCTATTGAACAAGGTCACCGATTTCAAGGCATCGCGCCCGACCACCGGCAGGGATCAGACCACCAGATGACCTCGCTGCACCGCAGTTTGGAGCGACGTTCGCCGACATCCACTGACGCACTGCCGGGGTTTGCTGACGTCTTATCAGAGGCGATTACCTGGGACGGTGGCGGATGGCATAATATGCCCGTGAACAGGTGGCCACGGACTCGAAAACCGTTGTAGGGGTCTCCTCTACCAAGGGTTCGAGTCCCTTTCTCTCCGCCACTTTACTAAGTAACAGCCTGTAAATGGGATTCCGATCCCTGCCCCGTATCGTTACGGTGGCGTCAACCACTCCCACGGTCAGTTGAGGTGAATGACGATGACTATCCTCGAACGCACATATCGGCGGCCAACGGCAACGCCAGTCGACGAACTTCTGTTTTCGGCTGACTCCCACGTCATCGAACCCGAGGGCCTGTGGAAGCGCGAGTTGCCCCTGTCACTCAGGGGGCGTGCCCCAGAATTCGGTGGACGCCGTAGTGGTGATCATCCTGGCGCCATGGAGAAAACCGAACGTCTACAAGAGATGGCTGCGGACGGCGTCAGCGGGGAGGTGCTCTTTCCTACCCACGGACTGCGCCTCCTCAGTCTTGAAGACCCGGAGTTAGAGGAGGCTTGCGTCCGCGTTTACAACGACTGGATGATTGACTACTGCCAGGTTGATCCGAGCCGTTTGCTCGGATTGGCCATGCTCTCTGTCTACAATATTGATCGTGCCATCGCGGAGATGGAGCGGTGCCATGGGGTAGGCCTACGTGGTGTAACCATCTGGCAGGTTCCACATCCGGATCTGCCCTTCAGTTCCCCTCACTACGACCGGCTATGGGCAGCGGCTCAGGATCTCGACATTCCCATAAATCTCCACATCCTGAGCGGGTTTGGCTACAGTGCCGCACGTGGCCCGGGTCTCCCTCAGGGTTTGGACCAGCACCGTAACAGCGTCAATCATAAGATTGTCCAGGTGATGGACGTCCTTTACGACTTCATCTTCGCCGGAGTGCTTGATCGCTACCCACGCTTGAAGATAGTGCTGGCGGAAAGCGAGGTGGGTTGGCTCCCCTTCGTCCTAGAGCAATGGGACTACTACCATTCGCGGCATGGCGCCAGCCGGCCGGAGTCGATGCTACCGCTCACTCCTAGCGCGTACTTCAACCGCCAGGTCTACCCGACGTTCTTCAACGACGCAGTCGGAGCACACCTACTTGATTGGTGGGGGCAGGACAACTGCATGTGGTCTAACGACTACCCTCACGGCAACTCCACGTGGCCTAACTCCCGGGAGGTCGTGGGTTTGGACATGGGGACTATGGCAGCGGAAGCCCGCGCAAAGCTTGTTCGACTGAACGTCGCGAAGCTATACAACATTGCCCTCCCGAAGCCAATCCCGAGGACGCAGACGACTACTCCGTAACCTGAAAATTTACGTGGGCGCTACTTCGAACATGCAGAGAGGGGAAGAACGTCGTGATTGGCTCAAAGGCCCATGAAGCATTGTATTCAGCCATACAGTGAAAGGATCCAAAGTGTGACGTAAACCTAAGCAGGGCGTGATCCCTGCCCCTTGGGTCGCCCTAACTGTGGCCATGCCGTCGGCCCAGTCGCCTTTGCAAGGCGTTCTTCAATCGGCAAGTTCTCGTCCCAATCGATCGCCCTGAACCGCATGCCGTTGATGGCGTTGGAAGCCTCGGACGCCAGCCATACTGATGGCGCGGCCATGACCTGAGGGTCGATGAAATCGGTTCGATCTGTCTCTGGCAGAAACGGAATAATATTCGTGTCCGTCGTACCACCAGGAACCAGCACATTCACGGTCACTCCAGTGCCATCCAATTCCTGCGCCATCGTCGCTGCGAGTGCTTCGTGCCCCGCCTTCGACGGCCCGTAGGGCGCTCCATGGCTGCGGATCATGGTATCCAGGCTGGTTGTGACACTAATCATGCGGCCCCAGCCCTGCTCAAGCAGATGCGGTACTGCGGCACGAGACATCAGAAATGCACCGGTCAGGTTGATCGAGATCATTCGTGTCCAGACCTCAGGCGACAGATCCCAGAAATTAGGCTTGCGGTTCGCCCGCGGGTCCAACCAGTTCAGGCTAATGCCTGCGTTGTTTACAAGAACATGCAATCCACCCAGTCTGTCGACCGCTTCCTTGACTGAATTTTCAGCGTCTCCCGGCTTGCTAACGTCTGCCACGATCGCAATCGCGGCGTCGTCTCCACCAATCTCGCGAGCGTCATTGACGCTGCGTTCGAGAGCTTCCTTATTGACATCGGTCATCGCGACCTTTGCTCCGGCTCGGATCATCGCCAAGGCCATGATTCGGCCCATGCCAGGGTTACTTCCTGCGCCTGTGACAAGCGCGACTTTGCCTGCGAGAAGCCCGTCAGTCATAACTGGTCCTCTACGGTCAAGGTGGTAGGCAGTTGGGTGTCAAATGGGTGTGAAACGGGACGTTCTCGATCTCATTGAGGCATTAGTTCCCCTGCTCCTATGGTGCAAGCCGGAGGGTACCTCAGTCACCTCAACAGTTGAAGTCGCGTCGCCCATTGTTATTACGATGTGCGCATTTGGTCCCGCGCCGTCGGGCCGGAACGACGCAGGGAGAGTACTCACATAAGATTCCTTTCCGTCTTCCCATGGTTGCTCCCCCGGATGACGGCCACCTACACGACCTCTGCGAGTACAGGCTAGTAGCCGCGCGCCCAATCGACAATGTTGTCCAACGGTTCATTCGCTAACAGGTGGCGCAAGTTGCCTAAAAAGACCTCGAGCCGGTTGACTGAGCGTCTGTCGGACGATGAGCCCACGTGTGGTGTGCGAAGGATGTGTGGGTGGTTCGCGAGTCGTTTACTCGGTGGCTGGGTTTGCTCACCTTCGTAGACGTCGGTGTACACACCACGCAGCTTTCCCGAGTCCAGAGCGTTAATCATCGCGTCTTCGTCCACGATTTCGCCCCGGGCGATGTTCATGAGGACTGCGCCATCGTGAAGGGCCTCGAAGATCGGGGCGTCGATGATGTGGTACGTCTCAGCCGTGGCTGGAACACAAATCGCAAGGAAGTCGCACTCCGCCGCCAAAAGATGCAGTTCCCTGGCTGGGTAGAGGATATCGACGCCGTCGACATCAATCTGGCGGATGACCGCCGAGCGCTTGGTACCAAGGACACGCATCCCCATTCCCTTGGCGAGGCCGGCGAGTGTCGTGCCTATGCCACCAAGGCCGACGATACCCAACGTCTTGCCCCTGGCAAGCAGTGGTCGTATGTTTTTCCTCCCAGCGTTGCGGTCAAAGTTTGCTCTGGCAGCAGTGTGCAAGTCTTTGGCAACGGCAAGTCCTCCGACAAGCGTCATCTCGGCAAGCGCATCAAGGTCAGTGTGCCCGCGCGCACTCGTCATAACGATGCCGGTGCCCCAGAAATCACGGTCGTTGAGGTCGGTGATACCCGCGAAGTTTGCGTGCACCCATATGAGCGATGGCATGAGGGTATGAAGGTTTACCGGACAGCCTGCCCCTACGAAAGCGACGTGGCCTCCGCGGAGAATGATCTGTTCCTGTGATGTGTACTCGTCCTGTTCGGTGATCCGCGAGACCTGAATCCGACCGGGGGCAATGGCCTCGATACGCTCAACCGTATTATCTGGCTCTTGCTTGCGGACTAGGACAATGTTGAGGGGATCGGGGATGATAGAGCGCATGGGGCCTCGCTAAAAGATTGTCGACGGGAATAGACCACAGATACTCTGCGGTAACGGTTGGATGTCACGTAGCCGCAACTTATAGCGTGGGCACGACCTAAGATAGGCTCATCCAGTGCTTTGCTTGCCACCAAGGGCATCTGCGCACGTTGAGGCCTGGGCCGCTGGACGGTAGAGCCGGGCCGTATCAATGTCAGCCCACAGCGGCAAAGCGCCGATTTCACGCTAAGTGTGGAATCAATGCTTTGCCACTAGAGCTTAGGGCTCCACAAGCGAAATCATTGCTAACACCAATGATTTCGCTGCATGCAGTAATTATTCAGCAGTCGACTATTTCCACTCCCAAAGCTCCCAGGCTGCGTTACCTGCGGCATCCACATCCCCATTGTAAACAACAGCAGCCCCGTTCAAGCTCGCAAGGGAAGGAGCTGAGGCTTGAAAATAAGCTATCCCTTTGAAAGTAGCGCCCCCATCTTCTGTAAAGGGTCCAATACCCGTAGCTGTGAAGGTTGCGATTCCATATGCAGCTATAACGAGCCCAGCATTCGCGCACTCTCCGTAAAGTGTCCCATCTGCTCTCATTTCAGCTGAGTAGGTAGCCATCATTTGGACGATATCAGCCCCCGCGAGAGTCCCGCTCCCACTCAGTGCATTCACTTCAAATCTCGGGAGTGGTCCAGTTGCCGACACCGTTTTGGTCGTAGTAACTGCCTTAAACTAATCCCAATTTTTCGATTGCCATATTCGAACCTCCATTGATTCTTCGGGTCTTCGAGGATATATCAGAGCAGTCTTGAGGGAAAAGTCATCTTCAATCCCTTTAGACTGGGAACATCGCACGAAACTCGCCAGGCAAATTTTTCTTGGTACCTCAAATCAGGACTTGATTACCAGGCGGACAGAGAATATGTGCGGATGATGGGGCACGGCGATGGACGAGGACGGGCAGGTGGTGACGGACTCGAAAACCGTTGTAGGGCTTTCCTCTACCAAGGGTTCGAACCCCTTTCTCCCCGCCAGTCCACAAGTAGCTGTGTGATACGCTCAGCGCGGTGGCTCTTGGCCGAGTCGTCGCCAAGTTCCACGCATCAGATGGCCGACCAGGAGAGGTGCCGGAGTGGCCGAACGGGCACGACTGGAAATCGTGTAGGCAGCAATGTCTCGCGGGTTCGAATCCCGCTCTCTCCGCCATCCGGCGTTCCCCTCTTGCGTTCTTCCGAACGCAGACTGCACTATGCTCCCTATTCGAATCATTTGGTGTTGCGATGCGAATCGTCTCCGTTAACGTCTGTATGCCCCGCCCCGTGTCTGGTACGGCACGCGGCACGGTTGCCTCTGGGATTTACAAGCGTTCCGTCAGTGGGCCCGTGGAGGTCCTCGCCACCAACCTCGCAGGCGACGGCCAAGGCGACTTACTGAATCACGGTGGCCCGACGAAAGCGGTCTACGCCTATGCCGCGAACGACTATGACTACTGGCGTCAACAAGAGGGCCTCTCTATCCCTGAGTTCGGGTGGTTCGGAGAGAACCTCACCGTAGAGAACGCAATGTCAGATGATGTCCGCGTGGGTGACATCTGGGAAATCGGGACCGTCCGGCTTCAGGTCACAGAGCCCCGCTCTCCCTGTTTCAAACTCGATCACAAAATAGGCATCCCGCGCTTCGCCGCACGCTTCCAGCGAACCGGCCGCGTCGGTTTCTACCTACGCGTGCTGCAGGAAGGTTCGCTAGCGGCCGGTGCAGAGGTCGCGCTAGCCGGTGGGCTGCCTGGCGCAATGACCGTACGTGAGCTGAGCGACTTCCGCCATTACGGCACGGGTGGCCGGTCGATGGCTACCCGGATACTGGCAATCGATGGCATGGGGGTCAAGTGGCTGCACCGACCTCGAAAGCTCTTGAGCACCGCACCTAGGATCTAGCGGTAATCAATGATCTTCCACCTATCTCCATATATCAAACATCCCTTGATTATCATCCGTGCGGCACCATCGTGGGCTGACGGGTACCTGTCATTTACCAAGGCATAACCGGCTGCTCAGCGAAGTGTACGCCGGTACGCTGATTACAGAGGTTGGCGAAGGTAGTTGCGAGTCGAGTGCGGTTATCTCTAGCGTTACCCCGAGATTCTATCCATTCGACCAGGGTGACCCAACAAGTGCCGAACATGTTTGATTACCGAATCGGGTTGACAAACCACGGGATACACTTGGTATCTTAGAAATGATGACTACCCCAACTAAAGATAATAAACCCCCCCGAACCAAGCCTACGGCAAAGAAGTCGGGTGATTCCCCTTCAAACAAGAAACTCGTAATCGTCGAGTCTCCCACTAAAGAGCACACGATCCAACAGCTCCTGGGAGACGACTACGTGGTACGGGCAACAAAAGGTCACATACGTGACCTTCCAAACTTTTACCTCGGGGTCGACATCCAGACTATGACCCCCACCTATCAGGTACAGAAGGATAGCCAAGCTATCGTCAAATCACTCAAAAGCTTGGGCAAAACAGCTGGCGAGATCTACTTGGCAACCGACCCTGACCGCGAGGGCGAAGCGATTGCCTGGCATGTCGTCCAGGCGGCCGGCTGGGAAATCAAAGACACACAACGAGTGGTATTCCATGCGATCACTGCCGACGCCGTCAAGGAAGCATTTGCCCTGCCACATGACCTGAATCTTGACCTAGTCAATGCCCAACAGGCTAGGCGCGTACTTGACCGTGTCGTTGGATTCCCGCTGAGCAAAGATGTGTCCAATTCCTTGGGAAAGCGTGGGCTGTCAGCTGGTCGCGTCCAATCCGCCGCGCTACGGCTCATAGCGGACCGCGATGAGGAGATTGAAGCCTTCGTCCCTGTAGAGTTTTGGACACTATACGTAGAACTCGAATCAGGGGACGCCCCCCCCATCCGGGTCAAATTGCACAACCGCTCGGGCGCAAAGGGAGAGATCAGCCTCCCCGACAAACGATCAGCAGACGAAGTTTCAAATGATCTAAAAGAATCCGGGTTTCAAATCACAAGCGTTACCACCAAAGAGAGCAAACTCAAGCCCCGGGCACCGTTCATCACCAGTACGCTTCAACAAGACGCATCCAGGAAGCTGAACTTCCAGACGTCGAGGACAATGACCGTAGCTCAGTCTCTATTTGAGGGAGTCAATCTCGGAGGAGAAGGACGCATCGGCTTAATCACCTACATGAGAACCGATTCGCCTCAGATCGCACCGGAGGCGATTGCGGAGATTCGCGAGTATGTCGGTGAGGCGTTCGGTCAAGAATATCTTCCCAAAACCTCCCAAAAATACAGTGCCCAATCCAAGGTGGCCCAGGAAGCCCACGAAGCCATTCGGCCAGCTTCAATAAACCGAACCCCGGACAGTGTCAAGGCTCACCTCAAACTTGACGAATTGAGACTGTACCGCCTCATCTGGGAACGTGCTGTTGCGAGCCAGATGGCGAACGCCGTGGTCGATAGAACAGCCGTGATACTCCAAGCCGAAGGGGCTTCCGGGTCGTCCTGGGAATTCCATTTAAACGGGTCCAGAGAAAAATTTGCCGGATGGCGCAAGGTCTACGCTGAAGCGAAAGACGAAGAGCAAGACACCGATGACAGTACAACGATGCCACCACTTTCAAGCGGTCAATCCCTATCGCTCCACAAGCTCGATCCGGAGCAACATTTCACCCGCCCCAAACCACAGTACAACGAAGCATCTCTAGTCAGCGAGCTTGAGCAGAAGGGAGTTGGACGTCCCAGTACGTACGCTTCAACCATCAAGACGATTATCGACCGAAAGTATGTCAAACGCGAAGGCCGGGTCCTGAATTCAACCCCGTTGGGAAGAGACGTATCCAACTTATTGAAAACAGAATGGCCCGACGTGGTAGACATCGACTTCACCCGTACGATGGAGCAAAAACTAGATGCAGTAGCTAACGGGGAAGTGGAGTGGAAAGGCACGGTATCGAAGATCTACCAAGACATCGGATTCAAAATACCTAGACCGACCGAAGAAACCGATTTCGATTGCCCTAGATGTGACGTGCAAGGCGTACAACGGAAGCTCCTCTTACGAGATGGAAGCAACGGACGATTCTTCGCTTGCTCCGGTTACCCCAGAAGTTGCAGGTATACGGCCCCAGTGGGTCTCGATGGGGGACCGAAGCCACCGGAGGTCTATGGCCTATGTCCAGCATGCAACGAGGGGCAACTGACAAAACGAGATGGAAGAAACGGTACCTACTTTTTCTGTGACAACCTCACCAAGTGTAGGTACACCGGCGATCCGAGTGATAGCAGCGATTCGAACAGTGGGCCCAAACCCGCAGAGTTCGCGGGGGCCTGTCCCCAGTGTTCGTCCAAACTCGCTGTTCGTAACGGGAGAAACGGACCTTATGCGATGTGTACCGGGACCAAAAAGAATTGTGGCTATCTTGGTCCGGTTGAACAGACAGATTCACAGGAAAACTATGGAATCTGCCCCCTCTGTGAACAGTATCCTCTTGTCATGAGAAGCGGACCAAGGGGTCCATTTATCGCGTGTTCCGGATTTACCATGATCAAATGCTCGTTCACTGCCGAAGTGGGAGCGGATGGAAAGCCCCAACCCAAAAGAACCTTTGGACCTTGCCTCGATCCGAAATGCAACGGGGGTGAGATCGTTGTTCGACACGGGAAAAGAGGTGAGTTTTATGGTTGTAACAGCTACCCCAAGTGCAGGTTCACAGCCCCTAGGAAGAAGCTGGACGAGAAATGCCCAAACTGCGCCGGCTTGCTGGTAACAGGGCCGCACAAAGTAGATGGTGCCGCTAGCACGCTTTGCACTACCTGCGACTGGTCTCAACAAGAATCCATAAAAGCGCCTGAAGATAATCTGAGTGTCAATCCCACTGATTTAGGCTGAGCCGTCTGTGGGGTAAAGCACTGGTCTTATGCCGACAAATTCGCCAGGGAAACGCGCCAGAGACGATATCCAGGACACATTGGCGATGTCCTATCGCCAACATCTGTTTGCAGCCAGAGGGCTTAGTCCCGCAACCATCCGAAACTATATCCAAGACCTGTCTCCTTTTTTTGAGTACCTCGCCAAGGAAGAAGTGAGTTTCGGTCGCGACGCAAAGGACTTGCGTGCGTTCATCCAGTGCCACGGGGCCACCGGCGTTAGCGGTATGTACCGCCAATTGATCCGCGACTATGTCTCCTGGCTCGTAGAGCAGCGCCCAATCACTACCGGAAGAGCCGCTGGCCGGCACGGGCACGCTCGCGCCAGCGTCGTCCGCACCATCGCAGCACTCCGCGCATTCATGCGCTACCTCATCGACCGCCACAAAATGCCGGACGCGCCTCTCTGGCAAGCGCGATCTTCGATGATGCGGCGATTCACGCCCAAACCTACGCGACGGCTGCCAGACATCGTGTCGGCCAATGACGCCGTGCGTCTGGTGGAAGCGCCCGACCCCGCAGCCGCGACAACGCCCAAGCAGCGTGCCGCCGCACTGCGAGACAGGGCAGTCCTCGAGCTACTCTACTGCGGAGGGCTCCGCGTCAGCGAAGCATCTGGGATCAATGTCGGCGACGTTGCCCTCGCCAACCGATCTGCGCGGGTGTGGGGCAAAGGCTCCAAAGCTCGCATGGTGCCGCTCGGAGGTCCCGCCGTCGAGGCCATCGCAACTTACGTGCGCAAGGCGCGAGGCTTGCTGGCCTCCCCGATCTCCCACCAAGCCCTATTCCTGAACCAACGTGGAGGCAGGCTCACGCAGCGCTCGATTCAGCTGATAGTGCAGCGGTACGCCACCTCCACCGGCCTCCGTCCTGGCGTCCATCCGCACACCCTGCGCCACTCGTTCGCCACGCACCTTCTGAATGGCGGGGCTGATCTCCGGGTCGTCCAGGAGCTCCTCGGTCACTCCTCCCCAAGCGCCACGCAGGTGTACACTCACGTGAGTCAAGAAGAAGCGCGCGAAGCGTACTTGTCGGCCCACCCGCTGGCTCAAGAGTCGCCGCAGACTCATGAGCCCGCCTCCTAGGACGTTCCCATGCCCATCCTTGTCATAAACGGGCCTAACCTCAATATGTTGGGTCAGCGCGAACCCGAGATCTACGGATCGACGACCCTTGCCAAGATCGAGGAGAACGTCAGCACGCGAGCATCCGAACTCGGCGTCTCTGTAACGTTCTTCCAGTCCAACAGCGAAGGCGCTCTGATTGACCATCTCCAGCAGCAAGGCCCCATCTCGGACGGCATCGTCATCAACGCGGGTGCGCTGACGCACACGTCAATCGCGCTGCGCGACGCCCTCGCCACGCTCAGCGTCCGTATCGTTGAGGTGCATATCTCGAACATCTATGCACGCGAGGAATTCAGGCACACTTCGCTGACCGCCCCCGTAGCCAGCGGGCTCATCAGTGGCTTGGGCCCACAGGGCTACCTTCTCGCGCTGGAATACCTAGCGACCCAAGGGAATAACAAGTGAGCAAAGCAACTCGCATCGGGCGCCTACGGGCGGTGATGATCGACAAACAACTCGACGCATTCCTCATCTCTTCGACTGAGAATCGAGCGTACTATTCGGGCTTCCGTGGGTCTGCAGGTTACCTGTGGATTACCGCTACCGACTCCATTCTCGCGACCGACTTCAGATACACTGAGCAGGCTGCAATCCAAGCGACCGACTATCGAATCGTGCGCATCGCTGGCGGCCTCGATTGGTTCGAGGACGCGCTCAACGAGTCAGGCGCCCGCCGGATCGGCATTGAAGACAGTGCTATGACCGTGTCCCTCTACAACGCCCTCAGCGCAAAGCTAAAAGGACGAAACCCCACACCAGAGCTGGTCACCACCGAAGGCGTCGCTTCGCAGCTTCGCGCCGTGAAGGAACCCGCCGAACTGGAGGTCATCCAGCGCGCCATCGACCTCGCGGATCAGGCCATGGAGGCCGTCGCTGCCCAACTCCAGCCCGGGCTCACCGAACGCGATGTTGCGTGGATGCTCGAGAAGAGCATGCGAGAGAGTGGCGCGGACGCCTTGTCATTCGAGACTATCGTGGCGTCCGGCCCCAACGGCGCGAAGGCGCACCACCACCCCAGCGACCGTAAGCTGGAGCTAGGTGATGGTGTGGTGATTGACATGGGTGCCCTGTACGACGGCTACTGCAGCGACATCACGCGGACCTTCGTCCTCGGCAAGGCAAGCAGGCAATTCCGCAAGATCTACGACATCGTGCTCGCGGCGCAGGAGATTGCAGAAGCCACCGCGCGTGCGGGCATGTCCGGCACGGATGTCGACGGCTTGGCGCGAGCGGTGATTGCCAAGGCTGGCTACGGTGATGACTTCGGCCACAGCCTCGGCCATGGCATTGGCATCGCAGTCCACGAGATGCCTGGGGTCGGCCCCAATTCGCCTGGAGTCATCGAGGACGGTATGGTATTCAGCGTGGAGCCGGGCATCTACCTCACCGGCTGGGGCGGCGTCCGCATCGAAGACCTGGTGGTCATGGAGAACGGCAGTCCCCGTGTCCTGACCCGCGCGCACAAACGAGACTTGGTAGAGATCTAGCGCTCTTTGGAACAAGAACAGGAGACGAACGGATGGTAATGGAGTTCGGAGACCTCCGGCGTGGGTCCACCGTAGAGGTGGACGGTGTGCCTTTCAAGGTTGAGGAGTACTACCAGCAAAAGATGCAGCAACGCGCCCCGGTGTACCACATCAAGATGCGTAACCTGCTCACTGGTCAACTACTCGACAAGACCTACTCGGGATACGGACTCAAGCTCCAGCGAGCCCCCGTCGAGAACCGCGATTGCACGTTCTTGTACGAGGCAGACGGCATCTACAACTTCATGGATTCAGAGTCGTACGACCAGTACGAGCTAGACAAGGGCACCGTCGGCGACGCCGTAAGCTACTTGGTCGACCAGACCGGCTGCCAGGTGGTCATGTTCAAGGACAAGCCCATCATGGTTGAGCTTCCCATTACGGTGGACCTCGTCGTTGCAGAGACACCTCCCGGCTACAAGGGCGATACCGCATCCGGTAGCGGCAAGCCCGCGACGCTTGAGACCGGCATCGTCCTCACCGTGCCCATGTTCATCACCCCTGGCGAGAAGGTCAGGGTAGACACGCGTACCGGTGAGTACGTAACGCGCGTTTCGGGCTAGGTGCGGGAAACGGGGCAGCGCACGTGCTGCCCCGACGCCAACCCATGGACATCTATACCGTAAGCCAGCTCGCGGACTACGTACGGACCACGCTTGCGCGCGACCCACTGTTGCGCGATGTCTGGGTTTCCGGCGAGGTCACCAACCTGTTCCGGTCCGGCGCAGGCCATGTGTACTTCTCGGTCAAAGACACCGACGCCGCGATGAAGTCGGTGCTGTTCGCGGGGAATGCTGGCGCTCAGCACCTCACCAGTGGTGCACAGATCAACGCCCACGGACGAGTCTCGTACTACCCAGTTCGTGGCGAAACCCAGCTCTACGTGGACGTCGTCCTACCTGCTGGCGCCGGTGCACTGGCCGCCGAATTCGAGCGGCTACGAGCGATGCTGGAGACGGAGGGTTTGTTTGACCCGTCGCGTAAGCGCCCGCTCCCGACATTCCCCACGACGGTCGGCGTGGTCACCTCCGAGCAGGGTGCCGTAATCCACGACATCATGAACGTTCTGGCGCATCGCTATCCGTTGGCCGAACTCATTCTGTTCCCAGCCACCGTACAGGGCGACAGCGCCCCCGCCGAGATCGCAGAAGGCATCCGCACGCTGAACGCACTGGGCAATATCAGCGTCATCATCGTCGGTCGAGGCGGTGGCTCCATGGAGGATCTGTGGGCGTTCAACACCGAAGAGGTCGCTCGCGCCATTCACGGTAGCCGGGTGCCCATCGTCAGCGCGGTCGGCCACGAGTCCGATTTCACCATCGCCGACTTCGTCGCCGACCTCCGCGCGCCCACGCCATCGGCAGCCGCAGCAGCCGTCTCGCCAGACATCAGGGAGCTTCGGCGTGAGGTACTCAACCTCACTCGACACGCCCGCCAACACCTTGGCACTCAGCTTATACAGCATTCGCGTGCCACCGAGACATTAGTTTCGCGCATGCAACGCACGCTGCCCGACACCGCCGTCCAGCGTCAGCGTATCGACGACGTTCTCGAACGCGGCAGGACGGCGCTACGTACGATATTCAACACGCGGAGGCATGAAACGTTGGCACTCGAGACGGCGCTTGGTGCGCTCAGCCCCCTGGCCGTGCTGGACCGCGGCTTCGCATTGGTCACGAATCCATCCACTGGCACGCCCATCTCCTCTGTGAGCGACGTGGCCGCAGGTGATATCGTGCGAGTGCAGGTTAGAGACGGATCCTTTCAAACTGATGTGCGTCCATGAGCAAACAAGACAAATCGCCCACGTTCGAAGAGGCATTCACCGAGCTCCGAGCCACGGTTGAATCGCTTGAAGGCGGAAACCTCTCACTCGAGGACGCAACCACGCTCTTCGAGAAGGGGATGCAGCTCGCAAAGCAATGCAACGAGCAGTTGTCCAAGGCGGAGCTCCAAGTCTCACGTCTCCAACGGAGCTTCGGTGAGCAGATGGCGATGATCCAGTCCGCCGAGTCAGAGCTGCTGGATGATGACGAGGAGAACGAGTGACGCTCCGCGGCGATTTCCACATGCACACGTATTACTCGTACGACTGCGCGAACACCCCGGATGCATTGGTCCGCCGGTGCAAGCAGGTGGGTCTGAACTGCATCGCGGTCACCGACCACAACAGCATCGAGGGCTCTCGGGCCGTCAGCAAAATCGCCGACTTCACGGTCATCCTCGGAGAAGAGGTGATGTCCACGTCAGGTGAGATCACCGGTCTCTTCCTCCAGGAACAGATTACTCCAGGCCTGAGCCCCGTGGAAACGGCGAAACGCATCAAGGAGCAAGGAGCGCTCGTCTCGGTCCCGCACCCATTCGCAGGATCAGGCCGGTCGTCTTTGGCTCAAGCCGTGGTCCTAGAGATCCTGGACTACATCGACATCATCGAGGGCTTCAACGCTCGCACCATGAGCGCTGCAACCACCGAGACGGGCCGAGCGTTCGCGACAGAGCATGGGCTCATTCGTACCGCAGTCAGCGACGCTCACACGCTGCGTGAGCTCGGCGCCACGTACACGGAATTCCCAGAGTTCGATGGCACGCCCGAGGGGTTCAAGCAGGCCCTCACCGAGGCGACTCTCGTCGAACATCCTGCGGGGAAGTTCGTTCACATCTACTCAACGCTGAACAAGGTTCGCCGCAAGTTCTGGGGTCCTCCCAAGAGGCCGCAAGCGTGACACTGCGCCTCGGTTGGTTCACCGCTGGCCGCGGACCTGGCTCACGCGGCATGTTCGAACGCACCCTTACTGCCATCGACGATGGATCGCTGGATGCGGCGATTGAGTTCGTGTTCATGCATCGCGAGCGTGGCGAAGGCGACGGCAGCGACGGTTTCATGGACCGGGCCAATGCGCGAGGCATTCCCGTCGCCAGCCTCTCATCCCAACATTTCCGGCGTGAGCACGACGGCGACTTCGCGTCCCATCGCGAGGAATATGACGCACAGGTCGCCGAGCTTATCTCGCCCTACGACGTCGACCTGTGCGTGCTCGCGGGCTACCTGCTGATCCTCAGCCCAGTCCTCATCGGCGCATCGACGTTCGTAAACCTGCACCCCGCCCTGCCCGATGGCCCAGCGGGACTGTGGCAGCAGGTGATCTGGCAGCTCGTCGACCAACGAGCGATTGAAACCGGCAACATGACCCAGGTCGTAAGCAACGATCTCGACCGCGGCCCCCAGTTGGCCTATAACCGAGTTCCCATCACCGGCGCCGGATTTGACTCGCTTTGGACAGCGATTGGCTCGGCTCCATCCTCGCTCTTGAAAACCGGGGCAGGCGAAAATCACCCGTTATTTTGCGCGATACGTGCGGCGGGCGTCCGGAGTGAACCCAACTTGCTGCTGGAAACCCTCAAAGCAATCGCTCAGGGCTCTCTCAGCGCCATCGATCCGCCGCAGACGCCCGTCGACCTCACTGAGCCCTGTTGAGGCGGCCCTACGCGGCCTGTAGCCATCATGGCCCAGTCACCCCACTCGAGTTTGACACTACCCCAACCCAACCACGAAGCCTCCGCATATCGTGGAGGCTTCGTGGTTGGGTATGCAGCGTACAGGGGGGGTCAGGCGCTTCTCGCTCCGCCTAGCCCTGAGATCTCGATAACCTGGCCATTGTGGGATAGCAAGCGTGGCTGCGAGAGCTTACCGTTGGCGTCGATGTCGATCACGCACTTGTGCACCTGGTCGAGTGAAGGCAGCTCGAACATCACATCGAGAAGCGCCTCCTCAATGATTGTCCGCAATCCCCGCGCGCCAGTCTTGCGCTCAAGCGCCTGCGCTGCGGCAGACTCTAGCGCGGCCGGAGTGAAGCTCGGCTCCACGCCGTCGAGCGAGAACAGCTGCTCGAACTGCTTGGTGACCGCGTTCTTCGGCTCGGTCAGCACGCGAACCATGTCCGGGAGGTCCAGTCCATTGAGCGCAACCACCACCGGCAAGCGGCCGATGAGCTCCGGGATGAAACCGTACTGACCCAGGTCCTCGGACAACACCGCCCGCCGAATCTCGTCGTCGGTGCCCCGGCCGGTGCCACCGGAGTGGAATCCTATGCGGTGGTCAGTCATCACACGCCGGGCAATCACCTGCTCGATGCCATCGAAGGCACCACCGCAGATGAACAGGATATTGTCGGTCTTGATCTGCAGGAACTCCTGCTGCGGGTGCTTCCGTCCACCCTGCGGTGGAACGTTGGCAACCGAACCTTCAATCAGCTTCAAAAGCGCCTGCTGCACACCCTCGCCAGACACGTCGCGTGTGATGGACGCGTTCGCGCCCTTCCGAGCGATCTTGTCGATCTCATCGATGTAAATGATCCCGTGCTCGGCACGGCTGATGTCAAAGTCCGCGGTCTGAATCAAGCGCAGGAGGATATTCTCAACGTCCTCACCCACGTAGCCCGCCTCGGTCAACGACGTCGCGTCGACGATGGCAAAGGGCACATCAAGGATGCGCGCCATCGTTTGCGCGAGCAGTGTCTTGCCAGACCCCGTGGGGCCAACCAGCAGAATATTGCTCTTTTGGATCTCCACATCATGGGTTACCGAGTTGGACCACACGCGCTTGTAATGATTGTAAACAGCAACGCTGAGCACTCGCTTCGCGCGGTCTTGGCCGACAACGTACTCGTCAAGCTTCTCCGCGATTTCTTTGGGGGAGAGACTCTTGGGGGGTAAGTCCGGGTAAGCGGCAGTCTGCGCGCTCTCTTCCGTGATGATCTGCTGGCAGAGACGGACGCATTCATCACAGATAAACACACGCCCAGGGCCAGCAATCAATCGCCTTACGTTCGCCTGAGCTTTGCCGCAGAAAGAGCACGTGTGCTCGGTACGACTCGTCGTACCGGAGGAGCTACTCGGCATCGGTAATCCTTCCTCGGACAGCCGTTAGCTGTCTTTGGTCTCGGCGCTGTCCTGTCCCAATACCTCGTCAATCAGACCATATGCTTTCGCTTCCGGAGCAGCGAGGTAATAATCCCGGTCAGAATCCCGGGCAATCTTCTCGTAGGTCTGGCCACTGTGCTTGACCAGAATCCCACGAATGATGTCCTGCATGCGCAGGATTTCGCGCGCCGCGATCTCGATGTCCGCAGCCTGACCTTGCGCGCCACCGAGTGCCTGGTGCATGTGCACTGTCGAGTTCGGTAGAGCGAAGCGCTTGCCGGCGGCTCCCCCCGCCAGCAGAATCGTGCCCATGCTTGCAGCCATGCCCACACAGATCGTGGACACGTCGGGCTTAATCAGCTGCATCGTGTCGTAAATCGCCAGCCCCGACGTGATAACGCCTCCAGGACTATTGATGTAAAGATTGATGTCCTTGTCGGGATCCTCACGCTCAAGATACAGGAGCTGGGCCACGATAACGTTTGACACCTGGTCATTGATGCTGGTGCCCAAGTAGACGATGCGCTCTTTGAGCAACATCGAGTAGATGTCGAATGCCCGTTCTCCCCTCGCACCGCTCTCAATGACTGTAGGGATGATGTTCTGTGCCTGATCCACCAGGCGTCCATCAATAGGGCCGTGGATGGGAAAATTATTCATCAGTGCCTCCGGGGTTAGTCGCTCTTTGGTCGGGTCGTAGTCGGGCCGCTCGCCTTCTTGGGAGCGGCTTTCTTAGCGGCGGGCTTGGCCGCAGCAGCCTTGGGCTTTACGGCGCGAGACTTCGGTTTCGCGGCGGTCCCCGTTGACTGTGCGGCGATCTCAGAAAGGTACTGGAGCGTCTTCCGATTCACCAACACCCGGCCAAGCGATTCACGCCGATCAGGATCTAGGAACAACGTTCGCAACTGGTCCGCACCGTCGCGGGAATCAGCAGCCATGACCTCTACCTCTGCATCGATGTCCTCGTCGGTTGCCTCGAACTTCTGGCGGGCCGCGACCTCACGCAGGACGTGCGCTCGCTTGAGACGCTCTTCCACTTGCGGACGTGCAGACTCGTGGAGTTCCTCTTCGGACATCGCCTGCCAAGCGATCGCTTGCTGGTAGTCCTCGATCGAAGTGAACCGGCCTGCCTTGAACTCGGCCTGGCGCTCGTGAACGTAGTGCTCAAGCTCGTGTTCAATGATTAGCGGCGACATCTCAACCGTCGCTCCCTCGACGACTTTGCCTAACACTTGATCTTGGTGCATCGCATCAGCGTTGCGCTTGTCGCGCTCCCGCAGGTCACCTTCTACGCGTTCACGGAGCGCCTGCATGGATTCGAATCCATCGCCCACACCCTTGGCGAACTCATCGTCCAGCTCGGGGAGCTGCTTGCGCTTCAGTTGGTGAACCGTCGCCTCAAAGAACGCTTTTTTACCGGCGTAGTCCTGGTTCTCGAAATCCTCAGGAACGTCCACGGTGAACGTGGACTTCTTATTCTGCGCCAGCCCAACAAGTCCTTCGTCGAACCCAGGAATCGGGAATCGCGTGCCGGGCCGTGGGATGTACTCGGTGTTTTCGCTCTGGACAATCTCCCGGCGTTCGCCGTCTTCGTCGATCCAACCCTCAACGGTCAGCTCAATCAGGTCCTCCATCTCAACCTTGCCCTTGGCGGGCTCCCAGACAGCCTGCTCTTGGCGAAACTGGTCGAGAACCGCGTCAGCCTGCTCGGTACTGTCATCCGGTGGTGTCTTCTCCACTCGAACTGACTCGAGATCGCCCAGGTCTACCGTAGGGATGAGCGGGATAGTCGCTTTAAACGAAGGCGGATCGAAACTCTCGATGGAAACTGACGGGATACCGCCGAGCGCGAGGTTTTCCTGCTCCACAGCCTTGTTCGTAACGTCTTGGATCATGCTATCCAAGGCTTCGTTGATCAGGTACTCGCGGCCAAACATTTGCTCCACGATTTTGCGCGGGGCTTTCCCCTTTCGGAATCCGGGAATGTTCAGGCGGCGGACCGCTTGGCGGTAGGCCTGATCTAGGTATGGCTCAACCTCGGCCTCGTCGAGGTCGATGGTCAGCACTGCTTCTCTCGAGGGACGTTGCTCGGAAATTACCTTCAATGTTCTACCCACGTTTCAGATGCGGAATTCTTTATTGGAGATACGCACACGCGCGACCGCGAAAGATTTTATAACACGCACACGCGCGACCGCGAAAGACTTGACAAGACATCCCCTCCGGGTGGTGGCACGGAGATTCAGTCGGGAATGTTTGGAATGGTGCCCTATTTACGATAAAGTTACGCGGTGGGGCCGAGGGCAACGGCTGGCTACATCCTCAGGAGGTTATTGGTGATTTCCCTCATCCGCTTGATTCTTAGATTCACCTGGCTGGCACTCTTCGTTCTCGGCGTGCGCCGAGCTATGGAGCTTCTCCAGGGCGGAGCCGATCAGTTAATCGATAGGCTCGAGGAAGGCGGAAGCGGGAGCCCAGAGCAGACGCTTGCGCGGCTCCACGAAGCCCTACACCACCGGCAGGCACAACACGCCGCAGGGGACGACCCCTTCGGTGAAATGTAAACCCGCCCTCATCCCAAACGCCTGCGACCCAGCGGGCAGCTGCTAGGAGTTTCAGTGCTGAAGTCGATCGACTGCGGTCAGCTACGGGCCGACCACAACGAACAAGAAGTCACGATCGCAGGATGGGTCAACCGCCGCCGCGACCACGGTGGCCTGATTTTCATCGATCTTCGCGATTCAACAGGACTCGTGCAGGTCATCTTCAACCCTGACGCTCCCGACCTCTTCTCCACCGCCGAACGATTCAGGTCTGAGTGGGTGATCCAGGTCCGCGGCAAAGTGCGCATGCGCCCTGAAGGCACGGAGAATCCCAACCTAGACACCGGCGCGATCGAAGTCGTAGCGACCGAGACCACCATATTGAACGCTTCCAAAACTCCGCCGTTCGACGTCAACCAAGACTCCCCTGTCGACGAACTTCTGCGCATGCGCTACCGCTACCTCGACCTGCGGCGCGGGCACATGCGGGAAAACCTCCTTCTCCGTTACCGCATCGTCAAGTTCATCCGGGACTACCTCGACGATCTTCGTTTCATTGAGATCGAAACCCCTATTCTTATCAAGAGCACACCCGAGGGAGCTCGCGACTACCTCGTCCCCAGCCGCAACCATCCCGGCAATTTCTACGCCCTGCCGCAATCGCCCCAGCAGTTGAAGCAGCTGTTGATGGTGGCCGGTGCAGACCGTTACTTCCAGATCGCGCGTTGTTTCCGCGACGAAGACCTCCGGGCCGATCGGCAGCCCGAATTCACACAACTCGACCTCGAGATGGCCTTTGTCGAGCCCGATGACGTGATCGGTCTCATGACCGACCTCTACGTCAAGATGGCCCAGGCGCTCGCGCCCCACAAAGAGTTGGTCCTCCCCGTGCCAACGTTAACCTACGCCGAGGCCATGTCGCGCTTCGGCAGCGACAAGCCTGACCTACGCTTTGGGCTAGAGATAGCCGACCTAACGGACATCGTGGCGGGGAGTGAATTCCAGGTGTTCGCCAACGTCGTGCGCGCTGGCGGCATGATCAAGGGATTCAACGCGCCGGGCAACGGCGACATCGCCCGCCGGCAGATCGACGAACTCGTCAACGTGGCCCGCACCTACGGCGCTGGTGGCCTCGTCACCATCGGGCTGGACGCCAACGCCGCCTCGATAGACGCACTCACAACCGACGACGTACGCACGCCTGCCAAAGCGCTGTCCATTGAGGAGATCAAGTCTATCGCCACTCGAATCGGCGCTGCTCCTGGCGATCTCATCCTCATCGCCGCAGGCGCGCAGCCAAAGGTTGAGCCCGTGCTCGGCCAGCTTCGCCTGCACATGGCAGAGCGCCTCGGCCTAAACGACCGCAACAAGTTGGCGTTCTGCGTCGTCACCGACTTCCCCGCCCTTGAGTGGCTCGAGGACAGCCAGCGCTGGCACGCTATGCACCACCCATTCACCGCTCCTCAGGACGACCAGTGGGACCTCCTCGAAACCGATCCTGGTGCGGTGATCGCCAAAGCGTATGACCTCGCAGCCAACGGCAGTGAGTTAGCCGGAGGAAGCATCCGCATCCACCAGCGCGCTCAGCAGGAGCGCGTGTTCGCAGCGCTCGGCTACGCGCAAGCCGAGGTCGACCAGCTGTTCGGCCACCTGCTGGAGGCGTTCGAATACGGCGCACCGCCTCATGGAGGCTTCGCAGGCGGGATCGACCGGCTCGTCGTCACTCTATCGAACCACGCTGAGTCCATCAGAGACGCCATCGCGTTCCCCAAGACGCAGGCCGGCGTCGACCCGCTGTTCGGCGCGCCGTCGACCGTGGCAGAGGCTCAACTCAAAGAGCTTCACATCGCGATCATCCCCTCCGAAGACCCGGAAGCGTAGGCACGGGGGTGGGTTGGCCCGAGAGGTCCGCGGATGCTTCCTGAGCTGACCTACGTTCAGGTATTAATCCTCGTGCCCCTCGGGTTGGCTGTCGGCGCCTTCGGAGCCATGGTCGGGATAGGCGGAGGCATCCTCCTCGTCCCTGCGCTGCTGATCCTGTTTCCCGACGCCGAACCCTCCGTCATAACCAGCATGTCGCTCACAGCGGTCATCCTGAACGCAGCCTCGGCCACCACGGGCTATCGCCGCAGGGGCTGGCAAGACACCCGCACCGGCCTGATTCTCGTCGCGGCGGCGGTGCCGGCGGCCGTTGTCGGGGCGTTTCTGACGCGGTCGGTCGATCGAGGCGGGTTCGAGTTGATATTCGGCATCGCATTGGTCTTGGGTGCGATCTATCTAGCGTTTCGCGGAAGCAAGCTGCCGAGTCTCACCGAGCCGTCGCCGAGCGGACACAGACGCCATATCGTCGACCGCGAGGGCGCGACATACGACTACCGGGTGCGCGAGCCGCTAGCAGCGTCGATCGCGCTGGGCGCGGGCCTCGTGGCAGCGTTCTTCGGGATAGGCGGCGGCATCATCAACGTCCCTGTGATGATGCTAGTGCTCAAGATGCCCGCGAAGATGTCGGTCGCCACGTCGCAAATGGAGCTAATGATTGCCTCCGTCGCGGCCGTCCTCGTTCATCTGCTAAGCTCGCCGGGGGAATGGGACCCATGGATCTACGGACTAATCACGGGTGCAGGCACGCTGGTTGGCGCGCAGATTGGAGTGCGGGCTGCGGGAAGGGCGTCCGGACGAGCAGTCCTGTTGCTGATAGCCGGGATATTGATGCTCTCCGGCGTACGCGGGATCATGAGCGGCCTGTAGTCGGGCGCGGAGCTACCTGAAAATGGCACTCGCAGGCGCAGGCGGCCGCCAGTCGGCCCAACAATCGAAGATCGCTCACAGCTCCGTCATCTTGCTAGCGCCAGACGACAAATCCTGCCGGTAGCCGAAAACGCTGCCCCGCCCCACGGAGACGATGGCCTCCTCGGCGACGGGGATACCCGCGACCACCAATTCTGCAGGGCAGCTGGCGTCCTAACCGGAGCCCTCGGCGATATCCCTGCCATGTACGAGGTGGTCTAGGAACCATTGCGTCGTGTAGTCCCAACCACTCACATCGCCCCTGGACAGTGTATGCATCGAGTCGAGGTCTGCCGACGCCAGCACCGCTTTGGCTTTGGCCGCTGGTGGTCGCCATCACCCAACGATTCTCGCCCGTGACGTGGTTGACCAAGACGAGTAGGCCCCGCGCGCTGCTAAGGAGTGGCGTTATGCCACTGGTCAGGCTTGATGCCCTCGATGATCTTGGCTGAATTGGTCAACGGCGATCTTATAAAGGGCATCGGCCCGTGCCGTCTTCATCATGTTGGGCATTTCGACGTCCTTCTTGATGCCTAAACGCCTGCGGCGTATCGCGCCGCGCGCAGCGTGTTCGTTAGCAGCATCGCGATAGTCATAGGCCCAACGCCACCGGGGACGGGTGTGATAGCCGACGCCTTCTCCGCGACCTCGTCGTAGGCCACGTCGCCAACCAACCGGTAACCCGACTTCTTCGTGGCATCCTCAACGCGGTTGATACCCACGTCAATAACCACCGCGCCATCCTTGACCATGTCGGCGGTAATCGCATTTGCCCGACCGACCGCGGCCACCACGATATCGGCCTGCCGGGTGAACGTCGCTATGTCCGCGGTACCCGTGTGGCAAACGGTCACCGTAGCGTTGGCGCCAGCGCTCTTCTGCATCAGCAGTACCGCCAAGGGCTTGCCCACTATGTTGCTACGGCCCACGATCACCACGTACTTGCCCGACGGGTCGTTGCCCGTGCGCATCAGCATCTGCTGCACGCCTGCCGGCGTCGCAGGAAGGAAGCGCGGGTTACCCTCCAACAGCAGGCCCGTGCTGAATGGATGCATGCCGTCGACGTCTTTATCGGGGTTGATTGACTGGATGACAGTGCGCTCATCGACGTGCAACGGCAATGGAAGCTGCACTAAGACGCCGTGGAACCGATCGTCGACGTTGAGCTTCGCGACGAGCGTCAGTAGCTCCTCCTGAGTCGTGTCGGCCGGCAGAGTGATTGTCTCGCTCAACATTCCCGCCTCTTCGCAGGCGATCCCCTTGTTGCGAACGTAGATCGCCGAAGCGGGATCCTCACCGACAAGCACGGCCACCAACCCAGGCGTCACTTTCGTCTCCGCCTTGAGTTTCGCCACTCCATCCGCGACCTCAAGGCGGATGTCTAACGCCATCTGTTTGCCATCGATACGAAGCGCCGTCACCATCTCACCTCACACGTTAGGGTCCACCGGAATGATACCAGCAGGGGCGGGGAAAACAGGCGTGCTCATAACCTATACTCCGGGGGCACCCAGGTCGTAATTCTTCCCAGCCGGGCTCCACTTGCAAGACATCTCCGTTGGCGTCGACATCATCGAGATCAGCCGCGTGGCCGCAACAGTCGACCGGTTCGGCGACCGCTTCTTGCGGCGCATCTACACAGCAACCGAAATCGCCTACTGCCGTGGTCGCGCGCCGCAGCTCGCAGCGCGATTCGCCGCCAAGGAAGCCGTCATGAAGGCGCTCGGCACCGGCACTCATGGCGTGGGCTGGCAGGAGGTCGAAGTCACCCGACAGCGGACTGGCGAGCCGGGCATCAAACTCCACGGGCGTGCCGCAGAGCGCGCCAAGAAGCTGGGCATCGACCGCCTAGCCCTCAGCATCTCGCACTCACGCGACTACGCAGTCGCGTCGGTCGTGAGCAGGGTTGCGTAACACATGAAGATTGTCACCGTTGCACAGATGCGCGAGCTCGAACGAAGGGCTGTCGGCTCAGGGGTAACCGAAGACTCGCTTATGGAATCCGCCGGCTTATCTGCCGCACGTAGGCTTGCTCAGATCATCGACGGCATCCGTGGCAAGCGGGTCGTCGTTCTGGTCGGGTCAGGCAACAACGGTGGGGACGGCATGGTCGCCGCGCGGTACCTTGCGGACTGGGGTGGGCTCGTCACTCTCTACATGACCAGTGCAAGGCGCCGGGACGATAAGTTCGAGGACTGTCGCGCGAGGCACGTTCGCGTCGTTGAGGCGGTGGATGACATAGGCCACCTCGAGCTGGCCAGCTACGTGTCCCTCGCCGACGTGGTCGTCGACGCTGTCCTCGGCATCGGCAACAACCGGCCCCTGAGCGACCCCTTGCGGGTGATCTTCGAGGAGCTCGGCAGGCTCAAGGAAGAGCAACCGGCGCTGAGATACATAGCACTAGACGTGCCCAGCGGCCTTGAGGCCGACACCGGCAGTGTCGACGAAGCATGCTTCCCCGCCAGCGTGACCCTGACCCTCGGCGCCCCCAAGGCTGGACTCTACTGTTTCCCCGGAGCCGCTTACGTAGGCGACGTCGAGGTCCTCGCCATCGGACTTCCCCGCGAGCTTGATGGCGACTTTCCCGTCGAACTGTGCGATGAGGCCGCCGTCGCACCCTTGGTGCCCAAGCGTCCCCTGGATGGGCACAAAGGCTCGTTCGGAGATCTCCTCGTGGTCGCAGGTTCACGCCGGTTCATCGGAGCGCCCATTCTCGTGACGACCGCCGCTTACCGCGCCGGGGCGGGATTGGTAACGCTCGCCGCACCGGAAACCGCATCGCGACTGGCAGGGCCTGCCCTCGCGGAGCAGATACATCTGCCGCTGCCCGAAACCGCCGACGGCCACGCCGCAGCCAACGGCGCAGGTGGGCTCCGGGCCGCTGCCGACCAGGCCACCGCCCTCGTGATTGGTCCTGGCCTCGGCAACGTCGAGAGCATTCGAGGGCTGCTGCAGGTGCTTCTGCTCACCGAGCCTTATCTAGCGGCGCCGTCGGTCATCGACGCCGACGCCCTCAACGCGCTATCACAAACCTACCGCTGGTGGGAGTCGCTCAAGGCCCCTGCGGTGCTCACTCCGCACCCTGGGGAGATGGGACGCCTGCTGGGCCATCCCGTCTCGCACGTCCAGGGCAGCCGGGTCGAAACCGCTCGGCGTGCAGCCGCTGAATGGGGCCAAGTGGTCGTACTCAAAGGAGCACACACCGTCATCGCATCGCCAGATGGGCGAACAGCCGTCAGTCCGTTCGCCAATCCTGCGTTGGCCTCCGCGGGGACAGGTGACGTCCTAGCGGGAATCGTCGGAGCCCTGCTCGCGCAAGGCCTGGCGCCGTACGACGCTGCAAAGCTCGGCGTGCACGTACACGCAGCCGCAGCCGAACGCGTGAGCCGTCGAGTTGGGACCAGTGGTCTACTGGCCAGCGATCTCCATGCAGAGATACCAATCGTGATGGCGCGCCTGCGGGGCGCCCCGGCCTAGACGCGCCCACCCTCGACACCACAGCGAACGGATCGCCGCTGTAGCTCAACTTCATGCGTTCGTACCAAGCATCAAGGATCCAACCACAAGCCAGAGCGCCAGGGCCGCCAGGATTGCGTTGGGGATCACTATCGCGTACAGCATTTCCCCCTCCACTTCACTAAGTCTGCCGTTTATTGAGATGCCCAATCCGAGACCACTGATACTTCCTGGCTAACAACAGCAGGAACGAAGCGGGGTCGTCCGCGTCAGGGGCAAATATCGCAGCTAGGCCGTCACCTGGCGCGCTGGCCAAGCCGTTGCTCAAGCGGCCTGCGCCCGCCACGATATACTGACTGCACGATGCTGCTCGCTCTCGACATAGGCAATACGAACGTCACCATCGGCGTGTTCGACGGCGAACGTATCGCCGCTACGTGGCGCCTCGCTACCGACGTCCACCGGCAGCCCGACGAATACGCACTCCAGATTAAGAATCTCCTGCCCATGAAAGGCATCGCCATCGACGCCATCGATGGCGTCGCGCTCTGCAGCGTCGTTCCTCCGCTCACCGCAGTCTTCGAGAGCGCCAGCGATTTCCTCTTCGACATCCAGCCTCTAGTCGTCGGCACCGGCACTCGCACAGGGGTGCGCGTTCGTTACGACAACCCACGAGACGTCGGCGCCGACCGTGTGGCGGATGCCGCGGCCGCGTACCACCTCTACGGAGGGCCATGCATCGTCGTGGACTTCGGCACCGCCACCGTATTCGACGCCATCTCCGCAGACGGTGAGTATCTGGGCGGCGCCATCTCTCCCGGCCTCGGCGTCTCAGCCGAATCGCTCTACGCCGCTACATCGCAACTGCGACGCGTTGAACTAACCGCCCCCGCAACCGCCATCGGCAAGAACACCGCACACTCGATTCAATCCGGCCTCATATTTGGTTACACCGGGCTCATCGAGCACATGGTGAAGCTCTACAAGCAGGAGATGGGCGCCCCCAACGCAACCGTGGTCGCAACCGGCGGCCTCGCACCGATCATCGCTGAGCAAACCGACGTATTCACCAACGTCAACGAAGAGTTGACGCTGCAAGGGCTCCGGTTGATCTTCGACCTCAACCAAGAGCAACCTTCGGCGTCCGACCACGCAGGGAGCGCCACGTGAGCGGGCCCTTCGACCGCAAACGCGTACTGATTGGCGTCTCCGGCAGCATCGCAGCCTATAAAGCCATCGACATCGCCAGCAAGCTCACGCAAGCGGGCGCGATCGTAAACGTGCTGATGTCCCCCGCCGCGGTCCGATTCGTCACGCCCCTGACATTCCGGAGCATCACGCACCAAGACGTCGTCACTGATCTCTTCGACATTCATTCCCGCCAAGCGATCGAGCACGTGGCGCTCGCGAAAGAAGCCGACGTTCTAGTCGTCGCGCCTGCGACCGCCCACACCATAGCCAAGCTCGCCCTCGGGCTGGCGGACGACCCCATCACCGTCACGGCGCTGGCCACATCCGCACCGCTGGTGATCGCTCCCGCCATGGATGCCAACATGTGGCACCACCCAGCAGTCCGGGCGAACGCCAACACCCTCGTCAATCGTGGAGCCATGGTCGTAGGCCCTAGCGAAGGCAGACTCGCCTCCGGCCTCATCGGCTGGGGAAGACTTGCGGAAACACCAGAGATCATCGGTGCCATCGCCACCGCTCTGGGTGCCCACGGGGATCTCGCCGGCCAGACCATCGTGGTGAGTGCCGGGGGCACGCAGGAAGCCATCGATCCGGTTCGCGTCATCACGAACCGCTCATCGGGCAAGATGGGCTACGCCATCGCGGAAGCCGCGCGCGACCGTGGTGCCAGCGTCGTACTCGTCACGGCGCCAACGTCGCTCAACGATCCATCGGGCGTCGACACTCGTCACGTTGAATCAGCGAGCGAGATGCTCACCGCCGTGCTATCGGCGTGCGAAGGCGCAGACGCAGTCGTCATGGCAGCTGCGGTCGCCGACTACGCCCCTGCCCATCCAGCGGCCGACAAGGTCAAGAAGGGCGCGGCCGACGAGTTCAACGTAGAACTAACTAAGACCGTGGACATCCTAGCGGCAACTCCCCGCGGTCTCATACGTATCGGGTTCGCCGCCGAGAGCACGAACCTCATTCAGTACGCGCAGGCCAAGCTCGACGGCAAAGCCCTCGACTTCATCGTCGCCAACGACATCACCGTCCCTAACTCCGGGTTTGGCGCGGACAACAACAAGGTCAGCATCGTCAGCCACCAGGGCGTCGAAGACCTACCTATGATGTCGAAGTACGGAGTCGCCACCGAGATCTTGAACCGCGTAGCCCAACGACTAGCCGGCGCGCGCTAACACCCGCTACTCGGTCGGCGATGCTCTGGTCTCTCGAACCGTCACTGCCGCTGTCGTCGTGATTAGCGTCGCCGCGAGCACCGATACCATCGCGAACAGGCCCACGTTCACCAAGAACACGCTGTGGAAACCGAACATAACGACGGCGGCACCACCGACCAAGGGGCCCATCGCAATGCCTATGGACTGCGCCACTTGGTTGGCCCCGAACGCCGCCCCATACTGGCCTTCCGGGGTCTTGTGGGCGATCAAGGTCTGCAGCATTCCCCACAAGCCCCCTTGGAACAGCGCGACGAGCCCCACTAGGAGCGTGAGCGCAACGATACCATGCGCAAAAAACGGGCCGAGCGAGGCCAACGACGACGCCGTCGCAGCGCCGATGAACAAGCGGCGGATGCCTATCTTGCCCGCGACCAAACCCGTGAGGATCGATGAGATCGCTCCCGCGATGCCGATGGACGCAAACACCACCCCGGTCAGAGTCGCACTCTCAGATCCACCCTCAGCATTCGCGACCAAACCGGCTATGGCTGGCGTGATCATCAGCAGACCTGCGTGAAGCATCATCGCTATCACGAGCACGGGCAGGAACGTCGAGTTACCAACCAGGGTCCAGAGATTCCGGAACGGCTCCAGTGGGCTCTTGACCGCCGCAGGCTTGGTGAAGTCTTCACGCACCAGCGTGACCACAAGTGCCGCGGCGAACAGTAGGCCCAGACCCGTCGCGAAGAACGCTGCGCGCATGCCCCAGTTGTCGAAGATAACGCCGCCGAACAATGGGCCGATAGCCGTACCGAGCAGGAGCGCTGACATCGTCGCCCCGGCCGCCAGCGGCAGCTTCTCCCTGGGAGTGTGGGCGGCCACCAGTGCCATGATGGTGGGCACAACTCCCCCTGTGGCGCCCACGAAGAATCGACTAAGCACCAACTGCGAAGCGTTCTGCGCAAAACCAGAGAGGATCAGAAACACCGCGCCCAACACCAAGGCCCGCAGAATGTTCAGACGGCGTCCGTAGCGATCCCCAACGACCCCCCAGATGGGCGCGAATAGTCCCATACCCAAGCCCAACAGCCCACCGGAGACTCCCGCCAGAAACGCAGCGCGCTGCGGATCAGCGATGCCAACTTCACCGAAGAAGATAGGGAAGAACGGGAAAGTGAAAGAGAAGCCGAGAGTCGTTACGACCTGAGCGAACCAGAGAACAATGAGATTACGTTTCCAAGGAAACGATGAAGGGTTCGAGGTCATTAACGCCCTGGCCGGGAATTCCTTCGTGAGTGTAGCAGGCATCTCCAACAGAACAGGTACCGCCGAGGACTCGGCACCCCCAGGTAGCCGCGATTCAAGAGTCCTTCCCAAAGGTCGCTGTCAGTTGACCGAGCAGGCCACGGACTCTAAACTCGAACCTCTGGCCTGTATCTTTTTCTTCCTCGACGGACGCTCTTTTTTATGACCAACCAAGACGCCCCCCAGCAGCTGTCAAAGGCCTACGAGGCAGCTGACGTAGAGGAGCGCCTGTATCAATGGTGGGAGTCATCCGGCTACTTCAAGGCCAGCCCCAACCCTGACAAGAAGCCCTTCACCATCGTCATGCCCCCGCCCAACGTCACGGGTGAACTGCATCTCGGGCACGCCGTCACCGCAACCATCGAAGATGCCCTCACGCGCTACCACCGCATGCAGGGGTTTGAAGCGCTATGGCTGCCCGGCAAAGATCATGCAGGCATAGCCACGCAGATGGTTGTGGAACGTGCGCTCGCCCTGCAGGGTCTCGACAGGCACCAGATGGGTCGAGAGAAGTTCATCGAGCGCGTTTGGGAGTGGGTCGGCAAATACGGAAACATCATCGACAACCAGCACAGGCGCCTGGGGGCGTCCTGCGACTGGACTCGCCTCACGTTCACACTCGACCCCGGCCCCAGCAGGGCAGTGCGGACGACGTTCAAGAACCTCTATGAGAAGAAGCTGATCTACCGCGGCGAGCGCATGATCAACTGGTGCGTCGGCTGCCGTACCGCACTGTCGGACCTTGAGGTTGACCACGCCGACGAGGACGGTGCCTTCTATCATATCCGTTACCCGCTCGAGTCTGGCCAGAGCCACATAACCGTTGCCACCACGCGCCCCGAAACGTTGTTCGGCGACACTGCCATTGCCGTGAACCCCAACGATGAGCGCTTCGCAGGGTTCCGTGGCAAGCGAGTCCTGCTCCCCATCCTCGGTAGGCCCATCCCCGTCATCGAGGACGAGGTCGTCGCCATCGAGTTCGGCACAGGCGCCCTAAAGATCACGCCAGGCCACGACCCCAACGACTTCGATACGGGCGAGCGCCACGGCCTACCCGTCATCAACATCCTCAACGACGACGGTACACTCAACGAGGAAGCAGGCCCCTACCAGGGCTACGACCGCTTCGAGGCGCGCAAGGCCATCGTCGAACAACTCGATAGCGATGGTTTGTTAGAGAATATCGAACATCACGTCCATTCCGTCGGCCACTGCCAGCGCAGCGGCGACATCGTAGAGCCCATCGTCAGCAAACAATGGTTCGTTAATGTGGGTCCTCTCGCCAAGCGGGCTCTCGACGCCGTCAAAACCGGCAAGATCACCATTGTCCCTGATCGCTTCGAGCACGAGTACGCCCATTGGATGGAGAACATCCACGACTGGTGCATCTCGCGCCAGCTCTGGTGGGGTCACCGTATCCCTGTGTGGTACTGCGCCGACTGCGAGCACGTCACCGTCGCCATCGACGACGCCACGTCATACGAAAGTTGCGGCTCAACCAACATCGCCCAGGACGAAGACGTCCTAGACACCTGGTTCTCCTCCGGTCTATGGCCCCACTCGACCCTCGGGTGGCCCGAGCAGACCGAAGATTTGAAATACTTCTACCCCACGGCCGTCCTCGAAACCGGCTACGACATCCTGTTTTTCTGGATCGCCCGCATGGTGATGTTGGGCCTCGAGAACATGGACGACGTGCCCTTCACCACCATTTACCTCCATGGCCTCGTTCGCGACGAACACGGCGCGAAGATGAGCAAGACCAAGGGCAACGTCATCGACCCCCTCGAGGCCATCCGCGAGTACGGGACCGATGCCCTGCGTTTCGCCCTCACGACGGGCAACACCCCAGGTAGCGACAGCCGCATGAGTCCAAGCAAGCTCCAGGCCGCGCGCAACTTCTCCAACAAACTGTGGAATGTCTCGCGCTACGTGCTCAGCACCCTGGACACTAGCGCCGATCTGGCCGGCTGGAACGGTGCAGCGCTGCCTCGCCAGCACATCGAGGACCAGTGGATCCTCAGCCAAGCGCAGCTCACCGCCATGAAGGTCAACGAGCTAATGAAGGACTGGCAACTAGGCGAAGCCCAACGCGTCCTTCACGATTTCATCTGGAACGACTTTGCCGACTGGTATATCGAGCTCGCCAAGGTCCGCATCCGCGCCGGCGACGACGCACCTCGCAAGGTCCTCGGCCATGTCCTTGAGCGATCCCTGCGACTGCTGCACCCCTTCATGCCGTTCATCACCGAAGAGCTCTGGCAGCACCTCACCAAGACGCTCCCGCCGGAAGGCAATCAACCCGCCAGCATAATGATCGCTCCCTACCCGAACCCTGCTGCTCGCATGAGCGCCGAAGACCTCAACGCCCGCCTCGCCGAGCAAGCGCCCGCCGGGGAAAGCGTCGAGCTCATGATCGGCGTCGTCCGTGCAATTAGGAACATACGCGCGGAGTTCAAAATCGAGCCCGCGCGCCCACTTGATGTCTCCATCGAGTTGGCCAGCGGCGCTCCTGCGCTGGAGACCGAAGCCAGCGCCATCAAACAATTGGCCCGCGTCGGCAACCTCACTTTCGGCCCAAGTACCAACGATAGCCAAACCGTCAAGCTCGTAGTCGGAGCCGCCACCGTCACGCTGGCAATCGGCGACGCCGTCGACCTTGCCGCCGAGCGACTCAGGCTCGAAGCTGAGATTCAAGAGACCGAGAAGTACACGAAAGGTCTATCCGGCAGACTCGCCAACGAACAATTCACCAGCAAAGCCCCCGCCGATGTCATCGAGCGCGAGCGTGGGCGTCTCGAAGAAGCCCTCGCCAGGGCAACCCGCATCCGCGAACTCCTGAGTGACCGCAGCTAGAGGCCCCAGACCTGCCGAAACAGACAGTCTCCCCTCGCACAGGAGGCAAGGACAACATATGGCCTTAGTGCCAGGCCCCGCCAGACACAATCTCCTCCGTCCAGAGTTGATCGTCATCGTTGGAGGACTCATCGCGACGGCACACGCCGCCATGATGATTACTATCCCTGCCCTCCCCACGTTCGTGGATGACCTGGGTAGTTTCCTGTTCATTGGGGTCGCCATGTCCTACGGCATCGCGCTGGCCTCTTCCAGCGTGGGCCGTGTCGTGACCAATATTCCCGCAGGGATCTTGTCTGAGCGCATCGGCCGCAAACCGATCATGATCGCCGGAGCGATCATTGTCACCGTATTTGGATCTCTCACCGGTGTCGCACCCAACGCGCCAACTCTCTGGTTGTTTCGCCTGCTCATGGGCATCGGCAGCGCAATGGTCATCACCGTCGCCAACGTTGTCGCGACAGATCTCAGCAGCGTGGACAATCGCGGCCGCGTCCTAGGCCTCATGCATGGGATGCAGCTCGTCGTTGGCATCTCCACCCCAGCGCTCGGAGGATTCCTCGCGGGGCTCGTGGACATCCGCGCGCCGTTCTACGTCTCCGGGGGAGGAACAGCAATCTTCGCAGTGTGGGCGCTGTTCCGTCTGCCGGAAACTCGCCCCCACATTCCGCGTATCGCCGGAGCAATCTCAAGTTTCCGTCAGCCGAGTGGGGCCATGTCCCTACTCAAAGACCCCAGCTTCTTCTGGGCTTGTATGCTCGGTTTCTCGACGTTCTACCTGCGGAACGGAGCGACCACCGGCCTGATTCCTCTGTACATGAAAGAAGTGCTGGACATGGGGCCGATACAACTCGGTCTCCTCTTCACCGTCGCTTCAGTCATCCATGGAATCATCATCTATCCCGCAGGCTGGGCGTCCGACATCTGGGGTCGCAAACCCCTCATCGTCCCTACCGGGATCCTTGTTGGCATCGGAGTCGCGGCAATCCCGTTCATGACCGAAGTCATGCCATTCATCATCACCTTCGTACTCCTCCATGCCGCTGTAGGCTGGGGAGGCCAGGCGCCAACCGCTTATCTGGGTGACATCGCGCCCGACGGGATGCGAGGCGCGGCTTTCGGCATGTACCGGACCTTCGGAGACACAGCGGGCATCATCGGGCCTCTGGTCGCTCTGGGGCTCGCCGACTATGTGTCGTTCAAAGTTGCGTTCGGATCTGGTGCGATTCTATGGCTGGCGACCATCATCGTGTTCTGGAGAGTCGCCAAAGAATCAGCGGGGAGCAAGCGCACCCACCCGCGAACCATGCGGGCGGACACAGCACCGTCGTCACGCCACTAGCTCCGTCTCTTCCGCCACCAACGGTGGCGCGCTAACGTCGTCACTCCGGACAATCGGCCCCGTCCTTGTGCAGCACCTCAACGAACAAGCGACGCCCGAACAACGAGCATTTTACGCCCAGACGTGCCCTATTCGCGTACAGCGGCAGCCGGTCAGAAACGTAAACGTCCACTTCGTCGACGCGCGAGCATGCATACCCACACTTGGAGCGGCGGCCGTCATCGGTGTCGACTGACACCGTCGCTTTACCCCCTCACCCCAGCGGGGGGATTAGGTGCAGCATCGCCGACTGGTTGCGCTCTCGCATCCACTCGACAGCTTCGCTTGAAACATCTACATGCATCGTGCCCTTTGATGCCCGTACAGTCGTTCCGGTGCACACGATCGCTAATCAAAGTCCTCGCCGTCCCATAGAGGGTCCACACCACCCTTGCCTTGCGTCTGGGGCGCAACGCCCCATATCTCCTCGAGCATAATCAGCCCTTTGCGAGTATCCGACGCGATCCGGGCCGAATCGTGATTGCCCACCCTGTACTTGAAGAGCGAGTAGGTGAATTCTTTCCATTCACTCAGCGAAAACTTTACGCTTGGGCGCTCACCACGCTCGCGACGGAACCGCCGCATCAGCGTACTGAGGTCAGCTCGGTAAAGCTTTCCGCACACCAGGTCAAGAACGCCGAACGGGTGATGAAGGCCGCGGACCCCGCGCTCCTTCTGCACCTCGCGTTCGACCGCGTGCCAAAGCGCCTCCTCCACCACTACGCCATAGAAGAAGTTCAGATGCGCTCGGTACTTCTCGAAACCCAGCGCTTCCCTGAAGTGAGCAGGCGAGACTTCATCGGGAAGCTGACCGGTCACCAACAGTCGCTCAACCGCTGCCGCGGGCACAAGGCCGGGTGACATCTGTTCGACACCGCGAAGCAGCCGTTCAGCGAGGAGCAGCCAGTCGAAGGCCTCGCCCCCCAGCAGGTATGTCAGCTCCACTCCCTCCACCGTCTCGCACGGTAGTGACCAACGCCCGACCGTTTCCACGAGCGCTGGCGCCCAGGACGACCCGACCGTAATCTCGCGGACCAAATCGGTCAACACAGGAGAAGCGTAGCTTGCCAGGGCATGCCCCGCCGAGGGATCTGTTCCTGCGTCCCCAACAGACATTCGGCCTTGGACGCTCCCCTCCACCACTGTTTCTACACCCCGAGGCCGTGGCAGCGCTTGTACTTTTTCCCGCTACCGCAGTAGCAGGCATCGTTGCGCCCCAGCTTCTTGATCAAGGGGACCGCCCCAGCTGATTGCAGGCCCACCTTGGACATCACAGTCGTCGTCGTCTGAGTGTCAACCGCGCCTGGTTTCTTGGTGTTCGCCGTGGCAGCGCCCTTGGCGGCCTGCGCTCGTGCGGTTGCTTGCTCGTGCTGCTGGGCCGGCACCACGTGGAAGATCGCATGCGCGATGTCATGCCGGATCCCCACCAGCAACTGCTCAAACGCCTCGTGGCCCTCCTTCTTGTACATAACCAGCGGGTCACGCTGCCCGAATGCCTGAAGCCCGATCCCCTGGCGAAGGTTCTGCATCATTGTGAGGTGCTGAAGCCACACGCGGTCTACAATTTGCAGCATCACCGCGCGTTCGACCTTGCGCATCACTTCAGCCGTGAACCGCTCCTCAGTCTCCTCGTAGAGCGCTTCAGCCGCATCCAGGATCGCATTCTCGGTCTGATCCCGGCCATTGTCGAAAACGAAGTCCTCGTCCACAGCCTCCGGCAGCGGGAAGATCGTGTTGATCTCCGCTAGAAGCATCTCTACCGGCCAATCTGCCGGATCGCCGCGGAGTGCCGATTGGATCACCCGCGTGACCTCCGAACCAACCATCTCTTGGATGTTCTGCTTAAGGTCCTCGCCTCCGAGCACCTTCCGGCGTTGCTCGTAGATCACCTCACGCTGCTTGTTAACAACATCATCGTAGTCAACCAAGTGCTTGCGGATATCAAAGAAGTACGATTCGACCTTGCCCTGCGTCATCTCCAGAGTCTTGGTCAGCATCCCACTTTCGAGCGGCACGTCATCGGGGAGCGCTTTGCCGACCAGACGCCCTGCAAACGTGCTCCCGAATCGAGTCATCAACTCGTCCTGCAGCGAACCGTAGAAGCGCGTCTCGCCTGGGTCTCCCTGCCGGCCCGATCGTCCGCGGAGCTGGTTGTCGATACGCCGAGACTCGTGGCGCTCCGTGCCGATCACATAGAGCCCCCCCATCTCCACAACTGCATCATGATCCGCTTGCCATTCCTCTCGAGAGCCAGCAAGCTTGGGATCGCCACCCAGCACGATATCCGTGCCCCGGCCCGCCATGTTCGTTGAGACAGTCACCGCCCCGGGTTTGCCCGCGTTGGCCACGATCTCCGCCTCACGCTCATGGTTCTTCGCGTTCAACACCTCGTGCCTGATGCCACGGCGCTGCAGCATCTCGCTCAGCACCTCCGAGTGTTCGATGGACCCCGAACCAATGAGCATCGGCCGTCCCGTCTCGTGGAGTTCCTCGACCTGCTCCACCACCGCATCAAGTTTCACTGCCTCCGTCTTGTACACGAGATCCGGGTAGTCCTGTCGCACCATTGGTTGGTGGGTTGGGATCGAAATCACCTCAAGGCCGTAAACCTTGGAGAACTCCTCCGCCTCCGTCACCGCGGTACCCGTCATACCCGAAAGCTTGTCATACATGCGGAAATAGTTCTGCAGCGTCACCGTGGCGTACGTAACGGTCTCTCGCTGGATCTTCACACCCTCCTTAGCCTCAATCGCCTGGTGCAGACCCTCGCCGTAGCGTCGACCCTCCATCTTCCGCCCGGTAAATTCGTCGACTATGACGACCTCACCATGCTCCACCACATAGTCCTTGTCGCGTAGGTAGATCGAGTGGGCCCGCAATCCGTTCTCGACGTAGTGCGTCACTACCGAATTCTCAAGGGAGTACAGGTTTTCGATGTTCAGTAGTTTCTCAAGTTTGGTGATGCCCTCGTCCGTCAGCATCGCCTGCCGCTCCTTCTCCTCAATGAAGAAGTCCTCCTCAGGAATCAGACGCGGCACGACCCGTGAGATGGTCTGGTACAACGACGTCGGTTCGTCGGCCTGACCACTGATGATCAAAGGCGTCCGTGCCTCGTCGATGAGGATGTTGTCCACCTCGTCAACGATGGCGTACGCGAGCCCGGTCTGCACCTGCACCGACCTGTCCGTCGCCATGTTGTCGCGCAGGTAATCGAAACCGAACTCATTGTTCGTGCCGTACGTGATATCCGCTTGGTATGCGTCGACGCGTGAGCACGAACGCATGTTGTCCGGCACGACACTATCGCCAGGCGCACCCGGCTCGTAGATCAGCGACGACTCGTGCTGCAGACAGCCAATCGTCATCCCGAGCGCGTGGTAGACCGCACCCATCCAGGATGAGTCTCGTCGTGCCAGGTAATCATTCACCGTAACGACATGCACCCCGCCGCCATCAAGAGCGTTCAGGTAGGTCGCGAGCGTCGCGACGAGCGTCTTGCCCTCGCCGGTCTTCATCTCGGCCACCCTGCCCTCATGAAGAACTGCCCCGCCGATTAGCTGAACGTCGAAGTGGCGCATGCCCACCGATCGCACAGCCGCCTCGCGGACCACAGCGAACACTTCGGGCAGTAGGCCGTCGAGGGTATCCCCATCGTCGATTCGGCCTCGGAACTCAGCCGTTTTCGCCCGCAGTGCGTCATGCGACAAAGCCTGGAACTCGGGCTCGAGCTCGTTGACCTCATCCACTACCCACTGGTAACGCTTGATCTGCTTCTCGTTGGAGTCCCTGAAGACGCCTAACAGTTTGCTGACCATCAATTCTCCCGTTTCGCCGCTCCAAAAGCGGGCACATCATTCTACCAGCCGCATCGAGTGGCACTCGCCCCAGCAAGCACGATAGGCCACCGCCTTGTTTATAAATTGACCCGCCAACAAAGAAAACGGTTCTAACATGCACTACGGGTCGATACCGAGCACCGTCTCCTTTACCCAGTTCCAATGCGTCGCTTCCGAATAGTGCAGCAGGTACTCCTGGCCAAACTTCGGGATGTACAGCAGGAACAACACTAGCGCCAACGATCTCATAGCCCTGAGCGGCGGCTCCGCTGTCGCCGCCGCGTTCTTGACCAGTGCACCACTGTGGCTGCTTGCGCCCGTGTTGTCCCTGTGGGGGCTGCACCATCGTGGCGGACTCAGCGCAATGCTCCGCAGTGATATCTGAACTCAGCCCACCTCAGTACGTCGGCTCAGCCCTCACCATCCAGACATCCATTGGCTTCTTGCTCACGCTCAGATCGATCCATCTCGTCCCGGTCTTCGTCGACGCATTCGGCTGGCCGGGAGCCTTCGCCCTGCTCGCGATCGGCATCGTCGCCATGCTCTGGCTCCGGCGCCTGCCCGAATCCCTCGCCCTCGCCTCCGGCCATCGCTAATAAGAAGCTAAGTCACGCCTACCGAGACACCCGGCACATTGACCCGCATTCGGTAGAGCCCGGTGCGGGCGGTCAGGTAGAGGCCCTTCCAGTCCGGGTCACCCCAAGCACAGTTCGCCGGGACCTCCGGCATCCTAACGCGACCGAGTAACGTACCCTTGGACGAGAATACCCAAAGTCCAGATGGGCCAGTCGAGTACACGTTGCCTTCAACGTCCACCTTCATGCCGTCCGGGTTCCCTTGTTCGAGTTCCTGCGCGGTCAATTCAGCGAATACCCGCCCCTTGCCCAGCGTTCCGTCACTGTTCACCGGGTACGCGTTAATCAACCGTGGCGACGAGTCAATCACGTACAACGTCTTCTGGTCCGGCGAGAACGCCAGGCCGTTCGGTCGCTCCAGATCCGTCACCACAGCGGACAGGCCCGTTCCGTCCGACGCCATCTTGAACACCCCGTTGAACGGCACCTGCTTGTCGCGCGTCTGGTTCGTCAAGCCGTACGGTGGGTCCGTGAAGTAGATCGTCCCGTCGTTGCGGACCACCACGTCATTCGGGCTGCTGAGCCGTCTCGTCTCGAAGCGTGACGCCAGGATCGTCAGCGTACCGTCCGGCTCCGTGCGGGTGACCCTCCGCGTTCCGTGCTCGCACGTGATCAACCGTCCTTGTGCATCGAGCGTTTGACCGTTCGAATTGCCACTTGGGTACCGGAATGTCATCACCGACGGCCCCTCTTCCTGCATCTCGTAACGGACGATCCGATTCGACGGTATGTCAGAGAACAGCAGATGGTCCCCACGCCAAACGGGCCCTTCGGTAAAGGCTAACCCAGTCGCCAGGAGCTCCACCTGCGGGTCGGTGCCGATCAGGCGAACGAGATCAGGATGGATGGACTCGACAGTGACCATTGGATCAGCCTCCCAGGGAGCTAGATATTCAAGCGGTGCACGCTACCACCCGAGGCACGAACGTTTTCACGCATCGCACCATACGTCAAGCTGCGCCCTCGCGTCTGACCATTCACCAGCGCTGCCACTCTACTAACATGAGCGCATGTTCCTCCATCGCCCCATCGGCAACACCATGTCGCTAGCCTCGCTCATCGCCGCCTGGTCCAGTGTTGGCGGCCGGTCGCAAACGCAAACCAAGCCCACGACCACAATCGTCGGCATCGACGGCCCGGCCGGTGCTGGCAAAAGCTCGCTCTGCTCGGCGCTGGCCGCGATCGACTCCGCCATCGCCATCGTCCACATGGATGACTTCTTCGTACCGCCCACCCTGCGCGTCGCACCGGACGAAGAAGTCGGTCGCCAGATCGATTGGCGCCTCGTCATCAATCAGGTAGTGGCCCTACTCGCCAACGGTCTGCCGGGCCACTACCAACGCTTCGACTGGGCCACCTACGCACTCCAGGAATGGCATGACGTCCCAACGGGTGGCATCGTTCTACTCGACGGCGTGTACTCAACGCGCGAGGAGATATCGCCCTTCCTCGCACAACGCATTTGGGTGACTGTGCCTCGCGATCTCGGGCTCCAACGCGGCATCGACCGCGACGGTGAAAAGAGTCGCGATTGGTGGATGACAGACTGGGTTGAGGACGAAGACCGCTACATCCTCATGGACCGTCCTGAAGACCTGGCTGACGTCGTCATAGACGGCACTCGCGGCCTGGAGCACTTCCAGCGCGGCGAGTACGTCCGAGTGCGCTGAGCCCCGGCGGAGCGCTCAGGATCCAACCCGTCTGCGAAAGCGGCTGCTAGAATCGCCCGCATCTCGATACCACGAGCAGCTCATCCCTCGCGCCCGCAGTTAATTTAGGAGGCCCCATGCGCATCGACGTCCACGCCCACTTCTTACCTGAGTCCCTCGACGATCTGATACGTGGCCGTGGTGGCGCAGCCGGCCCTGCTGCCAACATGCGCGACTCGCTGTCCAACCTGGACGTGCGGCTCGCCGACATGACTGAGCGCGGGATCGACATCGAGCTCATCTCGCCAGCGCCCTGGACGATCAACTCCGACCCGGCCACCGTCACCCGCGTGAATAATGAGATCGCCAAGGCCATTGCACCCCATTCCGACCGGCTCGTCGGCCTCGCGGGCGTCTCCATGCAGGAGCCTGAGCAAGCCGCCCAGGAGCTAGAGAGGTGCGTCAAAGAGCTTGGGTTCCGGGGCTGCGAGATCCTCACCAACGTCCACAGCGAGAATCTCCACGAACGCCGCTTCAGTCCCTTCTACAAGAAGCTGGCAGAGCTCGACGTCCCTGCGTTCGTCCACCCGGCTAATGTCCTCGGCGCCGACAGACTCGCGCCCTTCTTCCTCAACAACCTCATCGGCAACCCGACCGATACCGCAGTCGCTGCTGCCAGCCTCATCTTCGGTGGCGTGCTAGCCGAGCTACCCACGCTAAAGTTCGTCCTCGCCCACGGCGGCGGCACCTGCCCGCTGCTGCGCGGACGCTGGGAGCACGCATGGGAGCTGCACCTCGTAGAGGACGCCATGATCACCCGCCCGCCCAGCGAATACTTCCGCAAGCTGTACTTCGACACCCTCACCCACAGCGTGCCCGCGCTCAATGCATTGGTCGAGCAGGTCGGCGCCGACCGGGTCATGCTTGGCAGCGACTACCCCTTCGGCATGGGTGACTTCACCCCGCCCGCTTCCGTAGCCGCCCTCCCCCACGCCTCTGACGCCGACAAGGACCTCATGTATTCCGGTAACGCCATCCGCCTCTTCGGCCTGAACCTCTAGCGTGGGCTTAGAGGACAAGATTGCTCTCGTCACCGGCGGTGGCTCGGGCATCGGCAGAGCCATCGCCGAACGGCTTGCCGCCGATGGCGCCCACGTGGCGGTCAGCACGCGCTCGGACGCTGGCCAGGCGATCGCCGACTCCATCGGCGGCTCGTTCTACCAGGCGGACCTCGCCAGCATGGACGCCACCCGCACGCTGGGCGAGCGCATCATCGTTGACCTCGGCGGCGTCGACATCCTCGTCAACAACGCCGGCTACAATCACCTCTCGCCAGTCGACGAATTCCCCGAAGACAAATTCGTCGAGATGCTCCAGGTAATGACCGTCGCGCCGTTCCAGCTAACCAAGCTCGTGCTTCCCGGCATGAAGTCGCGAGGCTGGGGCCGCATCATCAACGTCGCATCCACCCACGCCATCATCGCTAGCCCCAACAAGTCGGCCTACGCCGCCGCCAAGCACGCCATCGTCGGCTTCACCAAATCGTTGGCCCTTGAAGTTGGCGAACTAGGAATCACCGCCAACGCCATCTGCCCCGCCTTCGTCCGTACGCCCATGACCGAACGGCAGATCGCATTTCAGATTCAAGCCACCGGCCTCACCGAAGACGAAGTCGTCCGCACTCTCATGGTCGGCCCCTCAGCCACCAAGCGCATGATCGAACCCGACGAAGTCGCCGCCCTCGCCGCCTACCTCGCCTCCGACGACGCCCGATCCATCACAGGCACCACTCCACTCATCGACGCCGGCTGGACCGCCTCCTAAACCCGCGCCGCGTCGCATAACGTCACCCCAAGCTAAGCGCAGCGCAGTCGAAGGGCCCGTCCCCCCCATCCATATCAGCTCACCGCTGTGATCAACGTCACCCTGAGCAAAGCGCAGCGGAGGCAAACGGGTCTCTCACATCCCCACCACCGCCCCCTCGCGCTATACTCGCGAACATTGAAATCGAACCCACTCTTGGAGAAGCGACCCATGACTGACCTAGCAACCAGAGCCCTCGGACGCACCGGCGTCGAGGTTACGACCCTTGGATTCGGCGCCATGGAACTGCGCGGCGCCCCCCGTGGCCGCGAGATCTCTGACGAGGATTTGGGCAAGCTGCTCAACAGCGTCCTCGACTCCGGCATCACCTTCGTGGATACGGCCATTGACTACGGCGTCAGCGAGGAGCGCATCGGCAAGCACATCTCGCACCGCCGCAACGAGTACTTCCTCGCCAGCAAGTGCGGATGCCTTGTCGGCTGGGAGCCCAGTGCCACTGAGGATCGTGGTGGCCCCCACGTCTACGACCGCGCCAACATCACTGCGGGCATAGAGCAGAGCCTCCGACGTCTGAACACCGACCACCTCGACCTCCTCCAGGTCCACATGACACCCCCTAAGCAGGTGCTCGAAGAGAACGACACTATCCAGGTCATGAAGGACCTTCAGAAGGAAGGCAAGATCCGATTCCTCGGCATGTCCGGCACTCTACCCAACATCACCGACCACATTGCCATGGGCGTCTTCGACGCCTTCCAGATCCCCTACTCCTGCTCCCAGCGCGAGCACGAGGACGCAATCACCGAGGCAGCAGAAGCAGGCGCTGGCATCATCATCCGCGGAGGTGCAGCGCGCGGCGCACCCTCATCCGACAACCAGCGCGCCCACAGCCGCAACCCCGAGCTCAAGACCGTATTCGAGCAGGCCGGCCTCGACGATCTGCTGAACGGCGACAGCCCCATGGAGTTCGTCATGCGGTTCACCGCTACCCACCCTGGCATGACCACCAACATCGTCGGCACCATGAACCCCGACCACCTTAAGGCGAACATCGCAGCGATGGCCAAAGGCCCGCTTCCGGGGGACGTCTACGAAGAGGCCAAGCGTCGCCTCGCGGCCGCGGGCTCCGCGCCCCAGGCGTAGCAGTGGCTATACGCACCGTCGGTGTCATCAGTGCGGGGGACATGGGAGCCGCCATCGGCAATACCCTTGTCCATGGCGGATTGGACGTCGTCACGCCGCTCGATGGCCGGTCCAACCTCACGCGAACGCGTGCCGCAGAGTCCAGAATGCGTGACATCGGTACCGTCGAAGCCCTTGTCCGCGAAGCGGACATCGTCCTCTCCGTGCTTGTACCCGCTGAGGCCGAGCGCATCGCAGACGCCGTAGTCGAGGCCATGACCGCTACCGGCCAGCACCCGCCATTCGTGGAGTGCAACGCCATCGCACCACAAACGGTCTCCCGTATCGCCGAGCGGATCACGGCTGCGGGCACTGCGTTCATTGACGCAGGTATCATCGGTTCCCCACCGACGCCGGGTGGCGATAACACGCGCTTCCACTGCTCAGGCCCCGACACGTCCGCGTTCGAAGCGCTGTCAGAGCACGGCCTCGACGTTCGCCACGTCGGCCCGAACATCGGCCAAGCCTCAGGTCTTAAGATGGTCTACGCCGCGACCACCAAGGGCACCTACGCCCTCTGGACAGAATTGCTCGTTGCAGCGAGGGCATTGGATCTCGACGATGCCCTCAAGGCGGAGCTTGGCGAGGGCGTCATTGCCCAGCGGATGTTCAAGGGCATACCAGACACCCCACGCCGCGCGCGACGCTGGGTGGGCGAGATGGAAGAGATCGCCCTCACTTTCGAAGGACTCGGTCTCACTCCCAAGATGCTCGAAGGTGCGGCAGATGTCTATCGGCTTGAGAGCGACACTCCACTGGGAGACCTTACATCCCGCGACCCACAACCTAAACTTGCAGACATGCTGCAGATTCTTGCCGCGAAAGCGGCTGAAAGCAAATCATGACACAACTCTCCGGATTTGCGGCATTCATACGACACCCAAGACGGCAACCCACCAATCTGGCCTTCAGCAACGGGTTCATGTACGGGCTAAGCATCAACACCATGATGCTGCTCGTGCCGCTGTACGCGATCAACCAAGGCTTTCGCCTGTCCGATCAGGGAATCATCATCGCCGCGCCCGCAGCCTTTATGGTCATCCTCCGCCTCCCCGGTGGCGCTATCTCGGACCGGTTCGGTGAACGCGTCGTCATCTGGTTCAGCTTCACATCGCTCCTGGCAGCGGCGGTGATTGCGGCCTTCTCCAACAGCATCCTGCCACTCATCGTCTCTCAGCTATTCAACGGAGCATCGCGGTCGGTCTACTGGTCGGCCGCACAGTCGTACATCAGCCGCAGTGCGGAGGGCCAGGCCGGGCGCGTCATGGGGCGCCAACTTGCCTTCGAGTCTGGCGCAGGCATTATCGGTGCCATTGGTGCGGGATTCATCGCTCAGTTCGCGGGCTTCGGTATCGCCTTCGGCCTCGCGGCAGTCCTGTGCGTGGTCGGCCTCACCGTCACCACCAGCCTCCCATCACTCTCTCGCAAAGATCAGGCGCGCTCGATGAAAGCCAGCTTCGCGCCCGTGAAGACCATGCTCTTCTCGCGGTCCCTGGCCTTCGCCCACCTCGTAGCGTTCATGGCGGCTTCGTACGCGGGGCTCATGGGCGGACTGTTCATCGCCTTCTTCCGCGATATCGGTTACAGCGAAGGCTTCACAGGGCTCGTGCGTGCGCTAAATGGGGCCGGCGTCGTCGTCGTCGCATTCATGTTCGGCGTATTGCTCGCCAGGGCTGGTGCGCTATGGACAGGCATCGTCGGTATGGTCGCCACCGGACTCGTCGCTATCGGCGTCGCAGCCACAGGTGATATCCCTGTGCTGCCCGTAGCCCTGATGACCGTATCCGGCGTCACGTTCGGAACCCTCCGCACCCTCTACCCTGCGCTCGCTGCACAGAAGAGCGCGCCCAACCAGCGCGCCATGGCTCTCTCGGTCGTCAGCCTCTACTGGGCTGTCGCCATGCTGCTCTCGCCGCTTATCTTCGGGTTCGTGGCCGACGCCACCAGTATCAAGACAGCCATGTACATCTTCGGCAGCATCTCGATTACCGTTGGTTTGCTCTCGCCCCTGGTCTATGCGCTCGGCAAGAAGGCCGAGCAACCGCAAGCCGAGGCCCCTGAACCAGGCACCAGCTAGATCACCAGCAAGATTGCACCAACCATCGAGATGAAGATTCCGCCCAGGACCTTGGGCTCGAACGATTCCAGGTGCCGGTTGAAAACATAGTTCAGCGCCAACGTGAACAGCACGCTCGATCTCATCAGCGGGATCACCATCGACACCGGCGCCAGCGCCAGCGCCGAGAACCGGAATCCATTAGCGAATCCTGACCCCAACCCCGCGACCAAGAACAGCTTGCGCGCTCCCTTATCCAGCTTCATCGCCCCGGAGGCTTGGCCCGGTATCAACAACGTCAGCGACAGCACCAGCGTCGCCGCCAGATACGCAACCGTTCCACCCAGGATACCCAGGCCGTTGCTGTCCACCCCGGCGCGCATCAGCACTGGTCCCGTGCCCCAAAGCAGCGCCGCTAGAACGCCGAAAAGATAGCCCTCTACCAACTTCGACTGGAACGGTTTCACTTGGGTCACCACGCGACTTGTGTCGGCGACTGACGGTGGCACCGCTTGGGGTGGAGATCGGCGGCGCGGCGCAACCAGCGCCGGACCGATCATCACAAGCACGATGCCCACGCCCTGCATGGCATCGAGAGTTTCACCCAAGAACGCCACGGCGATCATCACCGACGCCAGCGTCGCCATGCCCACGATGGGCTGCGCCCGGTTGGCCCCGATCGCACCCATCGCACGATAGTTGCAGTAGCGGCCGCCCAGGATGTGCACCACACCCGAAGCGCTCATGAACGCAAAGTCGTTGGCCGTCACCGATCCCAGATCTAACAATTGTCCCGTGAACACGGAGGCCACCAAGAACAGCACTGCCCCCAGGAACACCGTCACATACAGCCCTTGGCTTGCCGCACCGCGAGATATCCCACGGCGCATCGTCACACTGTTCAATGAGAAGCTGAACGCACCCAGCAGTGCAAAGAGGGCGCCTAACGCCATCCGTTGCGCTTTTCCGCAAGCGCGATGAACGGCTGCATGGCCTCCGGATTGACAAGAGCATCGAGGCTCACAGCTTTGTCGGGATCATCCCCGTTCAGGATCTTCTTGACCGGCACTTCGAGTTTCTTGCCATTCAGCGTGCGCGGCACCTCAGCTATCGCAAACACGTCATTGGGCACGTGGCGCGGAGAGAGCGTCCGGCGAATCGTCGCCGCAATCCTGGCGCGCAAGTCGTCGGACAGCGACGCACCGTCGCGGAGCACCACAAACAGCAGCAGCTCGCCCTCATTGCCCAGCTTCGAGGTGTCTATCACCAGACTATCCAATACCTCCGGGAGATCCTCCACCACCCGGTAGAACTCCGCCGTTCCCATGCGCACGCCGCTGCGGTTCAACGTCGAATCCGAGCGTCCATAGATGACGCAAGTGCCCCGCTCCGTGACCTTCAGCCAGTCCCCGTGCCGCCACACGTCCGGGTACATGTTGAAGTAGCTCTCATGCATCCGCGCACCGCCAGGGTCATTCAGGAAATGCACCGGCATTGACGGCATGGGTTCAGTAATCACCAATTCACCCACGTCGCCGATAAGCGCGTTCCCCGCCTCATCAAAGCTTTCGACCTTGCAGCCCAACGCCCTGCACTGCATCTCGCCAGCATGGACCGGTAGCGTCGGAGTAGACGCCACGAACGGGGTCAACACGTCTGTCCCTCCGCTCACCGATGCCATCAGAACGTCGCGGCCAACCTTGTCGTAGACCCACGTAAACCCCTCCGGGGGCAACGGAGCGCCCGTGGACCCCACGGTCCGCAGACTTGACACATCTAGCTCCGTAGACGGGTCGATGCCCGCCTTCATGCAGCCAACAATGAACGGTGCGCTCACGCCGAAACAGGTGATCCTCGCTTGCTCCGCAACCCGCCACAACGCATACATGTCCGGATAGGTAGGGCTCCCGTCGTACACCACGATGGTCGAGCCCACGAGCAACCCGCTGAGCAGGTAATTCCACATCATCCAGCCCGTCGTCGTGAACCAGAAGAAACAATCATCCTCTCCCAAATTCATGTGCAGCGCCATCACCTTCAAATGCTCCAACAGCACGCCGCCGTGGCCATGCACGATAGCCTTAGGCATCCCCGTGGTCCCGGAGGAATACACGACGTAAAGCGGGTGGTCAAACGGCACAGGCTCGAATCGAAGCTCGGCGCCGGCCACCGGAACGTCGTCCCACAAGATCGTCTTCGCCAGGCCGCTCACATCCGGCTGCGCAGCCATGTACGGAAACAGCACCGTATGGGTCAGCGACGGCAACCCTGCCTGGATGTCCGCCACCGCAGGCAACGAGTCGAAAGGTTTGCCGTTATACGTATAGCCGTCCGCGGCGATCAGGACCTTGGGACCGACCTGCTGGAAGCGGTCGATAACACTCGGAGTACCGAACTCAGGCGGGCAGCTCGACCACGCGGCGCCGATGGACGCGGACGCCAGCGAGGCGACAACCGCCTCCGTAACATTGGGTAGATACGCGACCACCGCATCGCCAGGCCCCACGCCGAGCTCGCGCAGGCCCGCAGCGAACTCCGCGACAAGCCGTCGAAGTTCAGCGAACGTGGTGGTCGTCGTCGGGCCCGATTCGTGCGTAGCGATCACCGCCGCATAATCATCGTCGCGCCGCAAGCAATGCTCCGCGTAGTTGAGCGTCGCTCCCTCGAACCAACGCGCGCCCTCCACACGATTGCCCGTCGGCGACGGCATCAGGACGCTGTTGTATGGGCTGTAAGAGTGAACGTCCGAGAAATCCCAGACCGATTTCCAGAAGTCCTCCAACTCCGTGACCGACCACCGCCAGAGATCGTCGTACGTCTCGAACGTCAACCCCCGATGCGAAGCCAACCAGCGCTCGTACTGTGCGAGCCGTGCACCGTTGATCAACCCTGCGGAAGGCTCCCAAAGCAAGACTCCCTCTTCCACGGCGCCCGAGTCATTCGTCTGTGTCATCGTTCCCTCCGAGACGCGAGCATATCAGCGCACCTGGACACCCGTCAGATTCACGATTGGCCTTGTGGACCGGCCGGGCCGCGCACGGGTGGTTTCGCTAGCAGCGCCACAACACCCGCCGCTATCCATGCCACAGCCGCGAACGAGAACGCATACACGTAATCGCCATTCAGATCGTAAAGGATTCCTATGATCAGCGGGCTGAACGCGGTGCTTATGATGGCGGCGGGCGCCATCATCGCCGTAACAGCGCCGATGTGCTCTCGACCGAAATAGTTTGAGGTCAGCAAGCTTTGCAAGATAAGGAACCCACCCATGGACACGCCAGCGATGGTCATATATCCCACGAGCACAGGCAGCGAGCTAACGCTCAGGAAGAAAAAGATGCTCGCTCCTGTAAAGATGGTCGACCCCGCCAGAAGGAAACGCGGGGGAACCCGCTCGCCCAGCAATCCCCAGAACGGGCGTGATAGTCCCGAGAAGACACCATAGAACAGAACTCCGCCAGCGGCCGTTGCCAGAGTGAAATCACGCTCGAGCAAAAACGGCATCCAATTGGTTTGGAAACCCATGATTCCAAAGCCGACCAACGTGAACGTCGCGAGCAGCATCCAAAACGCTCGCGAATGCAGTGCCTCTCGCCGAGTCAAGCTGCGCTCTTCAGGTTCCGCAAGGGTCATCTGACGAACGTTGTCTTCCGCCCCGACAAGCGCAACGCCGTCTGGGACGAGGCCCACGTCCTCGGGCCGCGTCACCACAAACAGGCCCAACGCCACCTTCATGGCACCTGTGGCAACCCCGAAATAAACCCAAGCATCGCGCCAACCCACAGCGTCGACCAACAAAGCAATCGCCCCAGGGAACACCGTCGCGCCAAGGCCGACCCCGGCGATCGCCACTCCCAGGGCCCGGCCACGCCTATGGACGAACCATTTAGGAACAACGCTTTGCGAGATCACAAACCCTGAGCCCAAATCAGCGATTCCGCCCGCCACACCGAACAACAGCAGAAACTGCCACAGGTGTTCGACGTACCGTAGTCCCATCATGCTCACTCCCATGAGCAAGCCGCCCGCGATCATCGCTATCCGCGGACCGTGTCGAGAATCGAAAACCGGTCCAACGAACGGCGAACTAAATCCCACAATCGTGCCACGGACCGTAAACGCCAGGAAGAAAGTTGCGCGGCTCCACCCCAACTCCTCCGTCATCGGAATAACGAAGACGCTAGGCCCCCACATACCAACGCCTACCGCGAGGCCGGAACCCAAGAACGCGACAGCAACTATCACCCAGCCGTAGAAAAACGGCCAGCGGTCAGCAAACAACAGGCATCAGTCCGTCCAGTAGGAGTCCGCCGGGAACACGTTCGTGCCAAACGCCCGGACCGGGTCCCCTTCGTAGATGTTCGCCGTCGCCTCGCGGTATTTCAGGAAATGTGGCTGCTTTCGGTGCTCCTCGAGCGCCGCCTCGTCGCGGTAGACCTCCAGGAAGAAGAAACTGTCTGGATTCTCATTGTCCTGGATAACCGTGAATTGAAAGTTGCCCTGCTCTTTCTCCATAGTCGACTCCGCGTCCTCTTTGATGACTGCGAGGAACTCGCTCCTCATCCCGAGCTTGATCTTCACGTTGACCATCAGCATTAGCATGCGATTCAGACCTCGATCAGTTAGTTGTGCGGCGATTCTACACGCGCCCAGGCGCGCCGGAACCGCTGAAATTATCCTTCCGATACCACACTCAACGCTACAACGCCTATGAGAGTTAGCGTAATACCTATCGCCTGGAATCGTCCGGGTCGCTCGCGGAGGATGAGCATCGCCAAAGCGATTGTCCCCAACGGGTGCGCAGCCGCCAGCGGGGCGATGAGCACCACCGGTGCACGATCCAGGCCGATGTTGTACGTCACGAACCCCGCCGCATCCAAACCTGCTGCACCCAGCAGCACCGAGATACCGAATCGCGTTGACGGGAACCTGAGTGCGATTGAGCGGGCGCGCATGAAGCTCAATGTCACCAGCGACCCCAGCGCTCTGGCTGTGAGTACCGCGAGGAACGGTCCCGCAGCTTCCGTCAGTGGCTTCCACAGCGCGAGGGCAACCCCCAGCAGCACCATGGCGGTGAGGCCGTAGCCGATTCCAGAACCCTTTCCTCGCCCATCGCCCGGCTGCAGGCCAATGGTCAGGATTCCCAATAGCACGAGAGCAATCAGCCCTCCTTGTCGCCAGCTCACCGTTTCGTTCAGCACCAGTGCTGCCACGACCACCGAAACCAGCAACCACGCGGACGCGACCGAGCTAACGACCGATACCGACCCACGCTCGAGCCCCGTGTAATAGATCGCGTAGGCGAATCCGACAAGCACCGCCGTCAACGGTGCGAGCCAGCCCACTGTGATCCAGTCCACGTCGCCCGCACCGGATGACAACACCAGAATGGCGAATGCTACTCCCGGAACTACCAGGCCTATCGCCTGCACGAAGAACGCCGTACTCACACTGCCGATCCGCATGGCGACGACGCGGACCAAGAAGTCCGCTACACCCCACGCCAGCAACGTGAGGATTCCCCAGGAGATATCAAGAAAGAATGACAAAGAAGTTCCATTCTACGGGTACTTCCTGGATTTCCCACCCAGAAACCTCGCACTATCACCCAAGGAACATGGCAATCAACTGTAAACGCACCAAGATGGTCGCAACCTAGGGGCCCGTCGCCGTGACGGGCGGCAACACCATTCACCCGCGGTTTACCTGGGATGGCGCCCATCTTCCACCACAGTTCACCTAGTCGGGCGTCCCGGAAGGCACGGCCACCCAAGCGCTCATCCTTAACAACCCTGACGCACCAAGCGGAGCGTTCACTCACTGCCTCGTGCACGGCATCCCTCCTGACGTTAGGCTCTTCAATGAAGGGGAGGGTGAGCCATCGGACACCACCGTAAGCGAAGGCACCCAAGGCATCAGTAGCCCAGGACGCTCTGGTTATTTCGGCCCCTGCCGTCCCGACGGTGAGACCCACGTTTATGAGATCAACGTCTACGCTGTCGACCGGGTGCTGAACCTCCCGCCCTCGGCCCAGCTCTCCGAGGTGCTCACAGCGATGGAAGGAACGGTGATTAGCCACGGCATAGAGCAAGCGATCTACCCTCGGTAGTGCGACTTAAGGAGGAACTCACCCCAACGCGTTGACGCCTATGCGAGTCCGCAACATCGCGTATAGACTCCTGGCATGGCAAGCCAACCAGAAGCAGGTTTCCTCCGACTCTTCCCGCTACAGGCCCTCGTGCTATTCCCAGGGATGCCTCTGCCGTTGAACGTATTCGAGCCTCGCTACGTTCAACTCATGAACGAGTGCACCGACGCCCATGAGCCCTTTGGAGTAGTGCTCCTTAAAGAAGGCGGGGAAGTCGGTCCGAACTCGGTCGACCCGTTCGAGATTGGCACGACCGCCCACATTCAACAGGCCTCATCCATTGGTGGATCACGCCTCGGCATCACGAGCGTGGGCGGCGAACGGTTCCGCGTCCGCTCCTTCAACTACGACTACCCTTACCTGGCCGCTGAGGTCCAGTACCTGAACGATACCACCGCGAGCCTGGTAGAGCCTTCGCTCGTCGGTCACGTCAAAGACGACGCCATCGCCTTCGTGCGAGCTGTCATGGCTCAGCGAGGCGAGTTCGTCCACGACGTTGAACTTCCGGACGAGCCGACAGAGCTGTCATTCCACGTCGCTCAGCTGTTCCAGGGGAACCCTGGGCTCCAGCAGAAACTGCTGGAGCGAGACACCTTCGATCGACTTTGGGACGAGCTAAATCTGATCAAAACGGCCATGGACCAATTGATCCGGGAAGGCGACCGCCAAAGGCGAGGACCGACCTCTTTCAGCGCGAACTAGGTCGGCCAGGAATCTGGCCGGCTACTCAGTCGACACGTACGGGACGGCTAAGAACAACGACGCCAATGTCTTCGAGTCCTGGAGCCTCCCTGCCCGCGCAGCGCTGACCGCCTCGGCGAACGACATACGCTCAAGTTCGATCCGCTCGTCATCATCCGCAGGTAGCGGGTCATAGGTGAGGTGGCGGGCAAAGAAACAGTACAGAAGCTCTGTCATCGTACCCGGTGCTGAGTAGAAAGATCCGAGAGGAATCAACTCTCCTGCGGCGTAGCCCGTCTCCTCGCGCAGCTCTCGTTGAGCGGACTTCAAAGGATCCGTCTCGCCGGGATCCATTACGCCGGCAGGCAGCTCCAACAACTCAACCTCCGGTGCCTTGCGGTACTGCCGCACGAACAGCACGTTGCCGTCATCGTCTACCGCAAGAATCACCACCGCGTTGGGGTGGTCCACGATATCACGCGTCGACTCAGTGCCGTCAGACAACCGCACGTGCTCAAGGCGTACGGATATCCGCTTGCCCTCGTATTTACGCTCTGAGCTAACCGTCACCTCAGGATCAGCCATCGCTCAACGCCTCCTCCTCAGCCATGCGCCGTGCGATCGCGGCCGTCTGGTCGGCGCCGCGCCGGAGGCGGTACACCAGCGTCTCATAGAAGCGATCGGGCGATCCGGCACGGAGGAATCGTGCCTTGAAGGGACTCTGCGTCACTGCGACGCGGTCGCCCGTAGATAGCGGAGTGCTCACAAAACCGTCCGCAGTCATGGTCGCAGGGGTCTCAGAACGGATGATCAGCTCCACACGGCAATCGTCCGGCAATACCACTGGCGCATCCAAATCACCGTGTGTCGCCACCGGTGTGACCACCATGTCACGAGAATGTGGGTAAAGAATGGGTCCATCTGCCGAGAGGTTGTACGCAGTGCTCCCAGTCGCGGTCGCGACGATCACCGCATCCGCCTGGTAGGTCGTCAGGTCAACGCCATTGACCTCAATGGCCACGCGCACCATGTGGGGAGTCGGGCCGTGTCCGACCACGACGTCGTTGAGGATATTCACCGGGGTGCTTTTACCCGCCCTGGAGTGCACGACCGCTTGTAGCATCTGACGCTCGTCTACCCAACCCGGCGAGTCAGAGAGGTACCGCGGGACCAGTTCCAACGCGTTACGCGCTTCGATCTCCGTCAGGAACCCAAGCCTTCCCAGGTTCACGCCCAATAGGGGGACGCCAGCCTCTGCGGCCAGACGCGCCGCCCTCAGTAACGTGCCGTCGCCACCGACAGTGACAATCACCTCGGGGGCAGGGTCACCTATTCCCAACTCACCGTCCTCGGTCGACTGCAACGGAAACCTGCTACCAAGCGAAACGGCGAGCGATTCCGCGAGCGGTTTCGCCAGGCTAGATGCGGCGTTGAAAAGGATCAGTGAATTGGCTGATTCGATGGTCACGGCCTTGTCCTTGGGAAAGCTGGGCCATTATAGCGCCCACGCCGTTGCGACTCAGACACCACGCCGCGCTGATATCATAGGCGCCAATGGAAATTCTACTCAGTGCTCCAAGAGGGTTCTGCGCCGGCGTCGTACGGGCCATCGACATCGTCGAGCTCGCTATCGAGCGTTACGGCGCGCCGGTCTATGTGCGTCACGAAATTGTCCATAACCGGTACGTCGTCGATTCCCTTCATGCCAAAGGGGCAGAGTTCGTCGAAGATCTCGACGATGTGCCCGATGGCGCGACGCTGATATTCAGCGCGCACGGCGTCGCGCCCGACGTGGCATCACAGGCTCAATCACGCGGACTCCGTGTCATAGACGCCACGTGCCCTCTGGTCACCAAGGTGCATCTGGAATCAATCAAATACGCCAAAGATGGCTACTCGATCGTCGTAATAGGTCACGCCGGGCACCCCGAAGTGGTCGGCACCATGGGACAATCTCCGGATCGGTCGTACCTCATCTCCACGATCGAGGCCGTCGCCCAACTGCAGATTCCTGACCCAGAACGCGTGGTCGCTCTTACGCAAACCACTCTTAGCGTAGAGGACACCGAAGGAATCATCGCGGCTCTGCTCGCGAGGTTCCCTGCGATGATTGCTCGCGCCGACATCTGCTACGCGACCACCAATCGGCAGCTCGCGGCCAAGGAACTCAACGAGAAGATTGATCTCATGTTGGTCATCGGCGCGCAGAACAGTTCCAATTGCAATCGCCTGCGGGAAGTGGCCGAGGAAGCAGGCATACCGGCCCACCTGATCGACAATTCGTCCTTCATCAAGTCTGAATGGCTGGAAGGGGCAGAGCGCATCGGCATCACGTCAGGCGCATCCACGCCTGAGACGCTGGTCGAGGAGGTCATCGATTTCCTCAAGCCCTCCAAGGTGACGACCATGGAGTACATCAAAGAAGACGTGGTGTTCGTGCTGCCGAAGCAACTTCGCGGACAGGGCGGAAAATGGGCCCGACAGCGTGAGGGCGACGGCACTATCCGCTAAAGTGGCTGGCTAGCTCGCGGCGACCGCCGCTGCGATGGCCGCCGCAGCCTTCCGCGTGCCGTCTACCGGCTGTCCCAACTCATTGAGCCTGACAGCTCCAGTCTCCAGTGCACGCGACACAGCGCTCCGGACCAGGTCGCCTGCGACACGCTCTCCCAGGTGGTCCAACATCAACGCCAACGTCAGGATCTGCGACGTGGGGTTCGCCTTGTCCTGGCCCGCAATGGTGGGCGCCGAACCGTGGATGGGCTCAAAGTAGGCGTGGTTGTCGCCGATATTGCCCGAGGGGCAGAGGCCAACACCACCGATCGTCCCCCCGCCCAGATCACTGAGCATATCGCCCAGGAAATTCTCCATGACCAGCACGTCGAAATGCTGAGGCTGCATGACCAAGGCTTGCGCCGCTGCGTCGGAATACAAGTACTCACGTTCGATGTCCGGGTACTGATCTGCGATTTCATCGAAGACGCGCCGGAAGAACGCCATAGAGGCCAGAACGTTGCTCTTGTCCACGCAGGTGACCCTGTGCACGCCATCGGACGGCGCGCCCTGGCGAGCCGAGGCTAGCTGGAAGGCGTGGCGCACCACGCGCTCGGTCCCCTTGCGAGTGATCAGCATCGTGTCCGCCACCGCGTCGTCGGTGCCAATGCCCTTGCCCCGCGCCAAATACATCCCCTCGGTGTTCTCCCGAACGATGATGTAATCGATCTCGCCCGGCTCGGCCTTGATGGGCGCGTTCACACCAGGCAACAGCCGCACCGGCCTATCGTTGGCGTAGGTGTCCAGGCCGATCCGGAGCACACCACCTAGCACACCCGCCTCCGTGCCATCCGGGAAGCGCACCTCCGGCAAGCCCACGGGCCCTTTCATGGTCGCGTCGGCTTGCTTAATAGCTTCGAGGGTCTCAGGAGCCAGGTTGTGACCAGCGCGGCGGTACAGTTCGGCCCCACCTTCTTTGAAATCGATCGTCAGCCGGAAATCGCCCGCCCGCTGCTGCGCTGCGTCCAGCACTTCCAGCGATGCATCAACCAATTCAGGGCCGATACCGTCGCCCTTGATAACGACAACATTGTGGGTGCGCACGGCGCTAGCAGGGGTGTTTGACACGATGATCCTCCGGTGGTCGATTGTAGCATCGAACAGGTCGTTTCTCTCCTAACGGTCTGCTTGCCGGATGGTAGACTACGCCCTGTCGAAGCCCCCTATCCAGTAACGTCACAGGATGTGTATTGCTCAGCGAAACGGAACTCATAGAGATCGAAAACGCTGCGGTCGAGCTGGCTCGCGGCGCTGGCGCCATCCTACTGAAGTACTTCGAAGGCCCCCTCAAAGTCGACTACAAATCAGCAAACAACCGCAACCCCGTAACCGACGCCGACCATGCCTCCGACGCTTACCTCCACGCTGAGATCGCCAAGCGATTCCCAACCCACGGCATCGTCTCCGAAGAGGCCGACCCTGCTGACGAAAGCGCGACTGATATCGTGTGGGTTATCGACCCTCTCGACGGCACCTCGAACTTCCTGAACGGGCTCCCCATGTTCGGGGCCCTTATCGCGGTGCTGGAGCAGGGAAAGCCGGTGGTCGGTGCGATCTTCATCCCCGACATCTACAATCCACTCGGCCGGGTGCTTCACGCCCACGCGGGCGGCGGCGCGTTCGACGACGACAAGCCGCTTCGCATCGATGACGAACCCGACGGTAAGCGGCTCATGTCCACGTGGCCGTCTTACTTTCTCCGCATGTTCACCTTCAACAAGAGGCTACACCGTCGTCTCGGCGACGCCCGTGCACTCGGCAGTGCAGGGTTTGAGTTGGCGCAGGCCGCGCGAGGCGTGCTCGACTACGTTGTCTACAACGGTCTCTGGGCCTGGGATATCTCAGCAGGGTTGCTCCTCATCCAGGAGGCGGGGGGTATCGCTCTCCAGTACGAGAAGGCCACCAAGCAGTGGCACCCCTTTGAGCGCATCAGCCCCGAGGGCACCAACCGGCCTCCGACTCGAGGCGAGGTCAACAACTGGCATGGAACGCTGGTGCTGGGCAGACGGGGCGCCGTCGAGTACATCGCTGCGGGTGTGGGCCTCCCTCGTTTTCGATGGCGCCGATTCAAGGGCCGGGTGAACCAGCTGGTAAAGCGAGGCTAGATGACGTTTGCTGGCCGACGGTTGGCAATCAGGGACTGTCAACCGTCCGTCCGGGGGCCAAGGATCAGCTCACGGAACATGGCCGATGAGGGGTCCTTCGCCTGCGCTGCGCTCAGGAAGCAGGGGCGCAGGATTGAGAGTGACATTAGCCAGCTACGTGCCAATGAGTCGTGGGATCGGGCGTCGTTGATGAGCCAGAGTATCGTCGGTCGGCAACGGGGTGCGGGACTTGCCGAGGCTCACATGGGGGGGTACGGGATGTCGTGGCGCGAGTATGGATGCGGCATGACGGGGTTGGCGAGGATGGCCCCGACCCGGCTGCGGAGCGCGTCCAGTTCACGTTCACTTATGAGTGCGGTGAGCGTGGCCAGCGCATCAACGCCTGACTCATCGTCCGCACAAAGCAGTCCTCGCAACGCCTTCACATCTGTCAACAGCGCATCGGGCACCTGAGAGCCAGCGAACTCCCATATGACCGTTCTAAGCTTGTCCTGGGAGTGGAATGTAAGTCCGTGGTCTACCCCCAGCAACTCGCCCATAGGCCCCAGGAAACAGTGACCGCCCTTACGGTCGGCATTGTTCACCAACATGTCGAACACAGCCATCCGGAACAACTCTTCGCGATGCGATTCCCGTATCGTGAAGAAATTCGAATCGTCGCCACTCGCCACGAACAGCTGCAGCGATCCCGGCCCGGCCTCGCCGTCTCTCAGGACAGTGGGTGGTACGAGCGCCCAGCCCAGCCGCTTCGCCAGTTCATACGCCGCGCACTCCCGGCGGTACAGCCCGGCGCCGAAATCCCAAAGCGGGGCCTCGCCCCTCTCGGGCTTGTAGACGCCAAACCCGTGGCAGACTCCATCCGTCAGCTCCACCACGAAGGTGTAATTCGACGACCGTGGGTGCAGCCAGCCGTCGCCGATTTCGGCAGTGCGGACGAAATCCTCAGCCGCGTCGTCGCCAGGTGCCACGTCATGTGGCCCAGAAGTGATCCGTCGGTGATCGAACCCCTGGTAGAGCGCCATCAGTTCACTCGGGGACACACGTGGCGTCGACCATCAACTGCCGCCGCGCCGCACAGCGGGCAGCGAGCGCGTCCTGCATCATGGGCCTCGAACGCCTGATCAGCCATGCGATCGAGCGTCTCAGTCTCCATCCACAACACGATGGCATCGTCCTCTTCGTCGGAGACCTGCACCAGCAGCATGTAACGATCACGCACCTTATCGTGGCCCAATGCGATGCTGACTACCTTGAAGTCGAAATCAACGAGGACGTCATCGGGGTTCAGTGGCGGGGGTGGAAACGCGGGGCGGACGGGAGTACGCAGCATACGTTTAATCGTATGGGCCAATTCTCTGAGCTCTTCCTTCTCTATCCAGATCAGTGCCGTCCCGTGCTCCGCAGTCGCCCTGAGGCGGAAGAAACGCTGCCCCGCCGGACCGAGCGACTCCGCTTCTAAGCGCGAACAATCCCCGAGGTCGTGGCGTGCGTGGGCTTGGTCGTCTGCGCTCATGAGAAATAAACCACGGGTCTACGCGTCGAACATCGCGCCGACGGACAGGCCGGAGTGGATCCGGTGAATGGCCTCACCGAACAACGCAGCCACGGACACGACTTTGACTGTCCCGTTGCGTTTTTCTGGTGGCAACGGCACAGTGTCGGTGCAAATCAACTCTTGGATCACGCTCTCCTGGAAGCGATCGACCGCATTCCCAGACAACACAGCGTGGGTGCTTGACGCATGCACGCTCACTGCCCCTGCCGCGATTAACGCATCGGCCGCGCTCACCATTGAGCCGCCCGTGTCCACCTCATCGTCCATCAGGATGGCATCCATGCCATCGACTTCACCGATGATGTTCAGTAGTTCGGTCTTGTCCTGATTGCCCGAAACCCGCCGCTTCTCCACGATTGCCAGCGGCACGTCCAAGCGCTCGGCGAGATCGCGCGCCCGCTTGCTGATGCCGATGTCCACGGCAACAACCACTGGGTTCGGGAGAGCCTTCTCCGCGAAATAACGAGCCAGTAACGGCAAGGCCGTCAACTCATCAACCGGAATGTTGAAGAAACCCTGAATCTGCCCCGCGTGCAGGTCGATGGTCAGCACGCGGTCCGCGCCCGCCGTCGTCAATAGATCCGCTATCAAGCGCGCCGTTATCGGCACTCGCGGTTGATCCTTCTTGTCCGTTCGCCCATAACCGTAGTACGGGATCACCGCCGTAATGCGCCCGGCCGACGCCCGCTTGGCGGCGTCCATCATGATGAGCATCTCCATCAGGTGATCATTGACCGGGTAAGAGAAGGCTTGCATCAGGAAAACATCACGCTGACGCACGTTTTCGTTAATTCGGACAAAGGTATTGTCGTTGGAGAACTTGAAGACTTCGATCTTCCCCAGAGGCATACCCAGGTACTCACAAACAGCCTCTGCCAGCTCAGGATTCGCGGTGCCACTAAAAATCTTGAGCTCTTCGTAGAGGGCCATGTCATTTCTCCGACTGGACTCGAGTTGGCGTTGCGAATCTAACTGAACCACAGGCAGTTCCGTGCACCCGATTCTACAGGATGAAGGACGGGTAAGTTACGGAATGACCTCGAAGATACCGCCTCTTCCGACCAGCCCGACTGTTGGCAACTCGATCCGCTTAGGGCCGGTCACCACCTCACCCGCAACCGTGGCGTCGCCGCCGACACTGCGCACCGCCTCCAACGCGCGATCGACGTCAGCGGCCGCCACAACGATGCAGAAACCGACACCCATGTTAAACACGCGCCACATCTCCTCGTCACTCACCCCGCCCTCACGTTGGATCACGTCGAATACGGGCGAAACATCTGGCAGCACATCGAAGCGGTAGCCCACCTCGGCGTCCAGCCGAAGCAGGTTCAGCAAGCCATCTCCGCTGATATGGGCGAAACCGTGAACGGGGACGCCTCCGCGCATCACTGCCAACGCCTCCGGCACGTAGATGTGCGTGGGTCTCAGTAGTTCCTCGCCCACGGTCATGCTGCACTCGTCCAGGTAGCGGTCGGCACCTTCGCCGTTAGCGAGCAATACCATCCGCGCCAACGTCATCCCGTTGGCATGGATGCCGTTGGACGGCAACGCGAGCACACGATCGCCAGGTTGCACGTTAGAACCCGTGATTGGCGCAACGCCGTCGAGCACGCCCACGCATGTGCCCGAGATATCGAAGGCATAACCGTCGCGAGGGCCGGTCAGGGTATCGGGGTGCTGCGAAAGCTCTCCTCCCACGATTGCGACCCGCGCGCGTTCAGCGCCATCGTGCATACCCTTGCCTAGTTGACCCAAGAGGTCGGCGTGCGGTTGTTGGAGGCTTATGTAGTCGACCATTGCCACCGGCTCCGCGCCGGTGCACACGACATCATTCACGTTGACCGCGACCGCGTCCCAGCCGATGCCCTCGTAGGAACCCACCAGTTGCGCCACGGCAGACTTGGAGCCGACGCCGTCGGTCGAGATTGCCAGAGACAGTCGATCGCTCATTCGGAGTACGTTCGCGAAGAACCCGTTTGGAACCAAGGCCTCGCCGATGCCTGCCCGGAAGCTCTGCGTACGCCCAACCCAGGCAAGGAGGTGCTCCAGGCCAGTCGACGCAGCGTTGGTGTCCACGCCGGACGCGGCATAAGTCAACGATTCGCTGGACGAAAAAGAAACGGAGGATGGGGACGAAGGGTCGTTCTCAGTGGGCAATATGTGGCTCCTGTGAGGCTCGAACAAGGGCTTTCCTATCTTATAGTCCCAAAGTGCTTTCGGGCCACGCTAGGCGAAGGAGGGCGCGGCGCTCGGACCGAATTGAGGCCACGGTATTGGGTGCCAACGCGGGCGTAAGGCCGACGACCAGCAGTCACCTCAACGATGCTGCATGTGACGGCATGCACTCAGGTATCGTTCGGCTAACTCGTTGCGCTAGATCACACGCTGCGCCGTTATTCTCCCTTGACTCTGGAATTCCTTAACGCAAATCCAGCAGTATTGCTGTTCATCAGGTGAACAGGTCTAGGTACTATTCCCAGAATATATCACCTCAAAACAACCCTACTATGGTACGCATACAGAGGAATGAAGCAAAATTTAGAGCATTTTTCAGGTTATTCAGTCGGCATACGATTAGAAAGATTGCGGTAAGTCCTCCAAAACTCACTCCGGTACAGAGCGACATCGGCAGTCGCTGCAGCCCCACCCACAGTCCGATGATCCCAGCAAGCTTCACATCATCGAATTCTGTTCGCCCTTTCGAAAACAGGGACAATCGGAGAAACAGCCCGAATTCCACCAATCCGGAGACTATCGCGTCGGACGCCAAGCTCAATTTCCGTATCCCCAGGCCCCAAACAGGTGTTCGCGATTCCTCAGATCACAGCACCGAACTGACAAGTGCGGTTGGCACCGCTAGCATCAGCATCTTGTTTAGCGCTAGCTGGTGCTCCAGGTCAATGATCGTAATCACCAACAACAAGCTAAGCGTCACAACCAGCAGCAGCGCATCCAAAGTCACGCCGAACTGTCAACCAATGACGGCGAACATCACGCCGCCGATGAACTCCACGGCAGGAATGCGAGCAGGGATCCGTACGACCCACACACGACACTTGCCCCGCTACACCAAATAGCTGAACACGGGGAACAACTCGTACGGCTTCAGTACGTGCCCGTCAACGGGGCAGTGAGAGGAAGGCTCCGTCAACGACCCTCTCGCTAGCAGGCAATCTACAACTACGTTCAGGAAGCTCGCGACCTAAGCTCCTAGCGCTAAAGTGAACGCAACGACCACCACCATCTCCATCATTTGGGCAATCTCAATGTATTCATGGGTTTGCGGCCACGGTCACTGCCAACGGCCCGCGATGGAGCCTGCGGGGCCAAGTCATCGTGTCGCCACCAATAGAGAACGCTCATCATGCTCCGCGAACATCTGGCTCATGCGAAGATACAGAGCCGCTAGGCGCCATCGAATGTCAACCTAGGGAAAGATTCGATTTACGGCAACGCGACACGGCAGCAATACCCGTCCACTTGTCGGCCTCGCTCCGCCGACTCCCATGTCGATTAGCCGATGTTGAGAAATTCAGCGCTGCGCGTGTAGTTCTGCATCGTGACGGAAGGGTCACGATTCACGAGCGCCCGTCCGTACATGACATGGGCCAGGCTGCGCACCTCGTGCTCCAACTCGTAAAGGACCGCGCCGGAGTCAACGTCAACGATGTCTTTGAACCGATACTGGTGTTCGCTGGACTCTTGAGTCACCAGCCCGCGCTCGTTCAAGCGGCCATGTGGCCCTGAAAAATCGGCGATGTAAATCGCCAGGTGATGTCCGTCGTACGGGCGAGACTCTTCAGGATCCTCGCGGAATATCAGCGACTGATCCGTGCCCGTCTGTACCACCGCCGCATCGCTCTTACGCACGCTCTTCAGCTCGCTCACCGCGCCCACGATTTCTTTGTAGAAGCGTGCGATGCCGGCCGCCGTGCCGCCAGGCACCGCGAATTCGACATATGGCACGCCGAACGTGGCGCCGAAGCTGTCCATCGGCGCGTGGCAGAGGAAAAGGTTGCCCCAGGGACAAGTCACGTCTAGATGATCGCCGTGTTCCTTGAAGGAGAACTGAGTGTCGGCCAGTTGCGGTGCAATACCGCGTAGCCGTTGTTGAAGTTCGTCAAGGTCAGGCACCACGAGACCGATCCGACCGCGAACGACCTGCGGGCCGTCGGGGCGCGTGGGGACGTGGAACTGCTGCCGACCGGCATTCAGCCACATGTTATCGAGGCCTACCGTGAGGTAGGGGTCGCGAGTGAAACCAAGTCCGATGACGTAAAACAGTGTCGCGGTCCGCTGGTCTCTGATGCAGATGTTCACGTGGTCCAATGACACCACGTTGCCTGTGTCCTCAGTCGTCCGATCGAACGTCGCCATCGCACACTCCCCATCGCTTCAGTAGCATTTGTATAGCCCCGCCGGTAGCCCCATCGAATCGGCGGTATTATAGACAACTCACTTGGTCGTGCGCGAAACCGTCTACCTACGCTCTTGACCGGAACTGCATATCGTTGACACCATTCAACGTACCGGGGTATCGGCACCTTGGGTAGCACACCAGTAGGCAGGAACCAATGTCCGGCAGCGTCGCCGTCAGTACACACTCAATCGACAATTATGCGCCCATCGTGGGGCAAACCGCCATCAACGAACTACGTCAACTCGCCGAGCGCATCGGCAAGGCCGCGAAGGAACGTATCGCGCAACATCACCTCATCACCCATCATTTGACCGGCTGCCTCCAGCTCTTCCAGCATGTGCTACCCAGGCGATCAAAGCGGAGCACAGCCCGATAATGCCCACCAGCGTCCCCATCACGCCAAAGTCCCTGGATTCCTACGAGCCCTTCGTGGGCCAAGCGGCCATTCAACGCATCAAAGAGCTAGCGGCCCCGCTTGCCGGGGCGAAAATCCTCCACATCAACGCCACTTCCTTTGGCGGAGGCGTAGCAGAGATCCTCGCTAGCTTCATTCCTCTGCTACACGACCTAGGCATCGAGGCCGACTGGCAGGTCATTGAAGCTAGCCCCGATTTCTTCAACGTCTCCAAGAGCATGCACAACGCCATGCAGGGCATGTACATCCCCTGGAACAGCAGCATGGCGGACATGTGGCGCGATACCAACAAAGCCAATGCAGACGGGATCGCAGGCGACTACGATTTCGTGGTCGTTCACGACCCGCAACCTGCAGGCTTACTGCATTACGTCCGCGAGCGAGACCCCAAAGTGCTCGGAGCCAAGTGGATCTGGCGATGTCACCTGGACACCACGGAATCACTGCCAGAGGTCTGGGATTTCCTACGAGGATTCGTCCAGGACTACGACGCGATGATCTTCACGATGAAGGAGTACGTGAAGGGCGCGATCGAAGGGCCGGAGCTCGCTGTCATACGGCCTGCCATCGACCCCACGAGTACTAAGAATGCGGAGATATCGCCTCAAGTTGTTCGAGAGGTGTTGGACCGCTACGAGATCGACCCCGACAGGCCCATCATCGCGCAGATATCCCGGTTCGATCCGTGGAAAGACCCTCTGGGAGTGATCGACGTCTACCGGATACTCAAGACCACGCGCCCTGAGCTCCAGCTCATCATGGTCGCGTCCATGGCCAACGATGACCCGGAAGCGTGGTCGCTCTATGAACGTATCGTCCGCAAAGCAGGGGAAGACTTCGATATACACGTCCTAACCAATCTCAACGGCGTCGGCAACTTGGAGGTCAATGCTTTTCAAAGCGCGGCCGATGTCCTTATGCAGAAGTCGATCCGTGAAGGCTTCGGCCTGGTCGTCGCTGAGGCGCTCTGGAAAGGCAAGGCCTTCGTCGGCAGTCCCGCTGGTGGTATCCCCATGCAACTCGCTGGCGGCCGCGCAGGGCGGGTGGCGGAGAGTACGGAGGAATTTGCCCGGTGCATCGGCGAGCTCCTGGACGATCTACCCGTGCGGGCCGCTCTCGGACATGCGGGCCGTGAGCACGTCCGAGAGAACTTTCTCACGACGCGGCTCCTTGAAGACCACTTGCGCCTCATGAACCTCCTGGCCGGGCCTGACGGCTTGCAGCGCAACGGCAAAAGTCCTGCCACCCGGAAGCGAGGGGCCAAAGCTTAAGTGACCTCCCTCACCTCACTATACGTAGGCATCGACGTCGGCGGAACCAAGACTCTAGCGGTCGTCGGCGATGCCAGCAGCCGCATACTGGGCCGCGCCGTCAACCCTTCGCGAGCTGACCAAACAGCTGACGTCATCCTCGATGTCATCGCGCAGACAGCACACGAAGCCACAACAGACGCCAGCGTTGATCTGGCGTCCATCAGAGCAGCGGGCATCGCCTCCGCAGGCGCGATCGACGCTCGTCGCGGGATCGTGGTCTCGTGCCCTCAGATGCCCCACGTAGCGAGCGCTCCCTTCGTTTCGATGTTCCGCGAACGATGGGATATCCCAACGGTCATAGGCAACGACGCCAACCTCGCGGGTCTCGCCGAGCAGCGATTCGGCGCGGGAAAAGGTGCCCAGAATTTCCTCTTTATCACGATTAGTACTGGCATCGGCGGCGGGGTCGTCCTGAACGGCGAGGTCTTCACCGGCACGTCGGGCTTCGCTGGTGAGATTGGCCACATCACTGTCGACACGCATGGCCCCTACGGCCGCAGCCGCACGCCAGGTGCCTGGGAGTCCCACTGTTCCGGCACCGCGCTCGCCAGAATCACCAACGAGCGCATCGCCGCCGGTGAGCACTCATCGCTCGAATCGCAAGGCGAAGACCTGGACGCCATCGCCATCTTCGACGCCCTTCGCGCAGGCGATGCCCTCGCCTCGTCGGTCGTAACCGACGCCATTGAGCATATGGGCACTGCCCTCACTAGCATCGTCAATCTCCTCGACCCCGAGATCATCGTAATCGGCGGCGGGCTCTCCAACGAGTGGGAAGCCTATATCGCTCCCTCTGTGGAGCGGATGCGCGGGCTGAGTTTCGCGGATATGGGTAAGCAAACGCGAGTCGTTCCACCTGACCTTGGGGTCGACGCGGGCGCCCTCGGAGCTATCGCCCTTGCAGCGAGCCACGCCTGACCCGTGTTCAAACAGGCCCGTATCGCCTTGGTACTCCTCGCCGCCCTCCTCATGCTTGCGGCTTGCAGCAACTCGCCCGCAACCCCCTCCCCCACGCCTACCATCGGGCCGCCTACTGCGACGCCAACTCTATCTCCGCCGACACCCACCCCGACGCCTCAACCACCATCAGTAAGCGAAGCCCTCGCCAACGCCAGCGCGGCGCTGGCCGAGCTCGACGCGCACCGCTTTTCGCTCAGCGTGACTCAAGCGAACGCGCCGCAGATGGATGCCTCAGGCATCTGGATCGCCCCGGGCTCCTACGACGTCTCTATCTCGCTGCCGGTCTGCCCTCCCTCAGTTCCGGGTGCCCCAAGCCCCAGTGATTGTCTGTTCCTGCCTGTCTATCGTGAACTCAAGAGCGAGGGTATCGTCTATGGTCGACCTCCCATAGATTCGGACGGCGAGTGGGCCTCCGGAAGCGAACTCAGCCGCTTCGACCTCGGATTCCTCAACGAAGAACTCTCACCCGCTCAACACTTGCTTAACACCATCGACTTTACCGGAGAGGTCTTCGTGAGCGAAGGGAACGTCGATGGCACTCCCTCCTACCAGATCATCGTTACTCGCGGGTCAGACCAGGCCACATGGGTGCACATCAAACGAGACTCCAGCGCCCTACTGACGGTCGTTCTTACCTCTGGTGAATCAAAGCAAGCGTGGGGTTTCACGAGTCACGACGAAGCGCTGGCCATCCCACAACCTGTCGCCAACGACACCATCGACCCTCTCGAGTGGCTAGAGCGTAAGACCATACGGCTGGTCGAGGATGATCCCAGCTTCGCGACGGTGTCGCTCAGGCCCTTCTCAGGCACCGATGCACCGACAGTGAGCGTTCTGGCCAAGGCCCTCTCAACGGGGACAGCGATTCATCATGACGATTTCCAGACGACGGGCCGCGTTCTTACAGTTCACTTCACCGATGGCAGCCGTTTCACCGTGAGTCAGGCCGCCCGTAAAGCCACGGATACACGAGTTGCGGACCACTGGTTCCTCGGCGCGCCCTCTCCCATCGTGGTTCGCTCTGCGAAGCTCACCAGTTGGTGGTCCGCGATCGACGACCACTTCGCAACCGTAGTCGTCGTCGTCTGGCCTGACAGCCTGGCCCTCGACGAACCCGCGCGCTTCTCCGGCCAGGGATGGCCTGACGAAATAGTCGTCCTCAGCACCGATGTTGACGGGCATAAAGTAGAGTTCGGCGAGGCTAGAACCGCCCAAGGCGGTTGGGAATGGGAAGGCCCTGTGCCCGAGGGCGTTCAACCGGGCCTCAGGGAGTTCCGAGCCAGCGTGAAGCATCCAGCAACCTTCGAGCGCCGCCCGGAGACCAAGAGAATCGCCGTGCGCGTACCCGCCGCCTTTGCGGTCGACGGTCGCCAGGTCCACGTGGTCTACGCGACCGACGGCCCATCGCCCCTCCCCGCCGGCGCTCCTCTCTGGGTTGGCAGACCGGAACACCATGACTCCATCCTAAGATTGCTCTCAACTATCAATGACGCCGCGAAGGTTGACGCACCATCGACCGACGTCGACCACACCAGCTCCTTGCACATCGGCCACGCGGACGGCACCGAGACGTTGCTGCACTTCGCCGGGGACTGCGGCGTGGTTACACCAACGACCGTCTGCAGTGACAATCGCTGGACCCTTTCACATGTGAATCAGAACGGCACCCAGACCAGCCCTACCACCGCAATCGACTCATCCCACCTATCGGCCTGGTGGCGGCAGCTCACCATAATCATGCCACCGGTGGAGCCCCTCGTGATCCCGGAGGCCATCGGCACATCGGACGTGATCACCATCTCAGGACAAGGCTGGCCCACCGGCGACGGGTTGACCATCCAGATCACTGGCCAGGCAACGGAACTGGTTACTGCTTATGTGAGTCTGTATTTCGGTGGCTACTCGACCTCCATCGACCATCTGACATCGCGTCCTGGGCCTCTAGAGATCACGGTCAAAGGAACGGGCGCAAATGCCCCGAGCGTTACCCGTTCCACGCGGTACCCTTAGATTGTTCCTTCCGTGCTGCAACCGCCACGCGCCCACCCTGGTATAATCGGGGCGCCGCCTGCGCCTATCTCTAGCGTGGGCCAGAGTTTGTACGCCGTGTTTCGTGATCAACGAGCATACCCCCCACGGTGAGAGGGATTTTCTTGCCCGCATACGGAATCATCGGAGCCCAATGGGGCGACGAAGGCAAAGGCAAGGTCGTCGATTTCCTGTCTGAGCGCGCGGACTTTGTCGTTCGTTTCTCAGGTGGCAACAACGCTGGCCACACCGTCATCAACGATAAGGGGGAGTTCGCGCTCCACCTCGTACCCGCTGGTATCTTCTGGCCACATTGTTTTTCGGTCATCGGCCCCGGCGTCGTCATCGATCCCCAAGCGCTGCTGGATGAGATCGATAATCTCGAATCTCGCAGCGTAGACACTAGTGGCCTCCTAATCAGCGATCACGCTCACGTCGTCATGCCCTACCACGTCCAGCTAGACCGGCTGGAAGAGGCCGCGCGGGGCGAGCACGCCATCGGCACGACCGGCCGTGGCATCGGTCCCGCATATGTCGACAAGACAGCCCGTGCGGGCATCCGCATCGGCGACCTCCTCGACCCTCCCTATCTAAAAGAACGATTGACCAGTGTCGTCGCCGCCAAGAATCTGGTGCTCACCAAGGTCTACGACTCTGACCCAATCGATCTCGACGCCCTGTACGAGCGGTGCATAGCATTCGGCGCTAAGCTAGAGCGCTACGTTACTTCCGTCGAGCAACGGGTGAGCGACGCACTGGTGCGAGGCGAGCGGGTCGTTCTCGAAGGCGCACAGGGCGCGCTCCTGGACCTGGATCACGGCACCTACCCGTACGTCACCTCATCGTCGGTGTCGATCGGAGGCGCGTGCACCGGCCTTGGGATACCGCCGCAGAAGATCGAGAGCATCATCGGCGTGTTCAAGGCTTACTCCACTCGCGTGGGTGCGGGCCCGATGACCTCCGAGCTCAATGACGCCACCGGAGAACATATCCGCGAGGTCGCACAAGAGTACGGGGCCACGACCGGCCGCGCCCGCCGTGTCGGCTGGTTCGACGCCATAGCGGCAGCTCACAGCGCGGCCATCAACGGCTTCACTTCCGCTGTCCTTACCCGCCTCGACGTTCTCGACGGCATGCCCAGCATCCAGATTTGCATCGCCTACGAGGCAGACGGCAAGCGCTACGATCGCTTCCCCAGCCTCCCTGGCCTGCTAGCGCGGGCGAAGCCCGTCCTTGAAGAGATGCCCGGATGGAGCACGCCGACGGCAGGCGTGACCGACATCAATGAACTACCGTCAGAAGCGCGGGCCTACGTCGATCGCATCCAAGAGATTATCGGGTGTCCAATCGACCTCATCTCGACAGGCCCAAAGAGACATGAGAGCATCACCGTCCGGGCCATCGTGCCAGACGCGCCCGTGGCGTAAGGCCCGCAGGATCACGGACGCTATGATCCAATCAACGGCGCAACAAGCGAACTAGCGAAAAGGGGAGCAACAGATGAAGATCGGATTCTTCGACGACTGGACCCTCGGTGTGGTCAAGAACGACACCCACATCGTGGACGTGTCAGAGGCGCTAGAGGGCGTGCACGCCCACGGCCCACAGGAACTCATCAAGCTCATCATCGCCAACTGGGATCAGGTGAAGGACGCTTTCCAGAACCTGGCTAACGTCTCCGAGGGCAAACCTCTCAGCGAGGTTAAGATGCGCCCCCCCATTCCGAGGCCTGACAAGATTGTCTGCATGGCAGTGAATTACCTTGAGTACGGCCAGCGCCCGATGCCCCACATTGACGCCTTCCTCAAGGACTCCGATTGCGTGATTGGCGACGGCGACACCATTATCCTTGATGCCGAGGCACCCGCAACGATCTTCCACCACGAAGCTGAGCTCGCCGTCATCATCGGCCAGGACGCTGAGAACAAAGTCGACCAGAAGGATGCTTTGGACTACGTCTTCGGCTACACCGGTTTCATCGACGTTTCAGCCCGCAACATCGGCCCCGAGGGCCGCCCGAGCTTCTTTCAGACGAAATCGTGGCGTACGTTCGGACCCATGGGCCCCTTCATCATCACCAAGGACGAGATCGACGACCCCCAGAACATCGACCTGGCCATCACGGTCAACGATGCTGGCCGCCAATCATTCAACACGTCGGACATGGCGCACCCGGTTGCGGAGTGCATCGAGTTCGCCACCCGGCAGTTCCCGCTTCACGCGGGGGACATCATCAGCACCGGCACCAACCACCAGGGCCTCGGCGCCCTCCAGAACGGCGACACGCTCAAATTCGAGGTCAGCAACGTTGGCTCGATAACGCTAAACGTCACTGACGCGCTGAACCGAGAGTGGGATCGCGGAGTCGACGAAGAGATGGCAGCCCGCGCACGCAACGCGACAGCCTAGTCGCCGGGCACAAGCTACACAAAAGGGCCCGCCGATGATCGGCGGGCCCTTTTTCTCGCACCGGATCTTCTCGACTGCACCCAATCCCAACTGACTCGCATCCCACTGAATGCAGGACACCGCAGCGGCCTAGCAGACGACTCAAGGGGATGCCTGATGCCAGCAGTAGCAATCGGAGCACGGGGGATCCTCGCAGAGATTGCAACCGTAGCCTGCGACAAGGCCGGCACCACTGGCGGATGTCCGGACCTGCTTCGACGCTGCTGAAGAAGCCGTAGTGGTGGCGCTAAACGTTTGCTAGCGCCTGCCAAGCGGGCCAGCCATCTGCTGGGCCGCGACTATGCGTTGGTATCGCTGGTCCATGCGCTACACGTCGCTCCAAAGCGACGCGTTAGTCAAGACTTCATTCACCACTATAATCCCAGGACTATGACAAACGCTCAAAACATCAAGGTCGTGGTGCACGGTGCGGCAGGTCGCGTGGGGCGAGAGGTGCTGCGCGCGGTGGACGCTGCGCCCGATATGACCCTCGTCGCGGCCATCGACCGCATACCCCAGAACGAGCTCGAGCCCCTGCCAACCAACGTTCCTTACTATACCGATGCTCGCACGGGCTACATCGCTGCCGAGGCGGACGTGGTCGTGGACTTCTCCGTCGCGGCCGCCAGCTTCCCTATGATCCCGTTAGCGCTCGCGGCAGGCACGCGGCCCGTCATTGGCACCACTGGCTTTACGCAGGATCAGATCGCGTACCTCGGCGCGCAGTGTCAGGAACACAATCTTGGCGGCCTACTCGCCCCCAATTTCACCATCGGCGCTGTCCTCCTCGGCACGCTTGCCGCCATGGCCGCACCGTACTTTGAGTACGTCGACGTCTATGAAGAGCACCACGAGATGAAGGTAGACGCGCCCTCGGGCACGGCCCTCGGCCTCGCCAAATCCATCGCCGACGCCCACCCGGAGGCATTCCAGCACAACGACCCCGAACGCGAACCTCTCGAAGGAACTCGCGGCGGAAACTACAACGGCATCAGCATCCACAGCTCTCGCATGCCCGGGCGCATGGCCCACCACCAGGTCACGTTCGGCGGCCCTGGGCAGACACTGACGCTCCGGCACGACACGAACAACCGTGAGTGCTACATGCCCGGAGTGCTGCTCGCCGTCCGCAAAGTCATGGGCCTCAGAGGGCTAACGGTTGGGTTGGACAAGCTCATGGGGTTAGCGGGCTAGGTTCTCGCACCGCTGGGGCTGTATCACGGCAACCTTGTCGCCTCACGCTAATGGTCATGCTCGCCATGTTGCGTCCCGACCACTAACGTCATAGTCGCGAGAACAACTGATGGCTCCGGCCTCTAGCCACGGTTACACTAGGTGCGCCGAAACGATCCCGTTCTTGTACTGATAGAGGCCCGCAATGAGCCGAAGCGTCCCGGAATCGGCCTGGAGTGCACCGTGAGTAACCCGCGAGTAGCCATTGTTGGCGCCACCGGCGCCGTGGGCCGAATAGCCCTGCAGATCCTAGAAGAGCGCGGATTCGCCATGGACGCCCTGCGGCTCACCGCGTCGCCTCGCTCCATCGGTAAGACTATGACATATGGGGGCCAGGAGGTCACCATCGAGGCGACCACAGCCGACCTCCTTGCGGAATGCGACATCGCTTTCGTGTCTGCCAACGACGACATCTCCCAGCAAATCGGCCTCCTAGGCCCTCAGCAGGGCTGCGTAGTCATCGATGACAGCGGTGTCTGGCGCATGGACCCATCCGTGCCCCTCGTGGTGCCTGAGATCAATGCGGACGACGTGGACGGCCACAAGGGTGTTCTTGCCATCCCCAACTGCTCAACCACGCCCCTCGCCATGACCCTTGCGGCCCTTGGTGCAAACAACCCGGTCAAGCGCGTGATCGCGTCGACGTACCAATCGGTATCCGGTACCGGCTCAGCCGCAGTGGCGGAATTGAACACGCAAGCCGCGCAGGTTCTCGCAGGCAAGCCCACCACAGCGGCGGCGTACCCTCACCAGATAGCGTTCAACGTGCTCCCCCACATTGGCTCACTCAAAGAGGACGGCTACTACTCCGAAGAGGTGAAGATGCGGCAGGAAACGCAGAAGATCCTGCACCAACCTGACATCGCCATCTCCACCACCTGCGTCCGTGTGCCGGTGCCCATCTGCCACAGCGAAACGGTCAACATCGAGTTCGATCGCCCGTTTGACCCAGACGAAGCACGCTCGTTACTTGCAGCGTTCCCTGGGATCATCGTCGTCGACGACCCGGCCAACGCAAAGTACCCCATGCCCATCGATGCGTCCGGCACCGACGAGACGTACGTCGGCCGGATCCGCCAAGACTCCTCCCACCCGAACGGGCTGGCCCTCTGGATCGTGTCCGACAATCTGCGCAAAGGCGCGGCGACCAATGCGATCCAGATTGCCGAAGAGGTCGTCAAGCGCGGTGCATGGCTCCGCGAGCACGTCTAGCCCCCGCGCTCAGTTCTCGCAACCTGTGCTCCATGAGGGAGAGGCCTATGACGGGGGCTTCGCCCCCGTCATAGGCCTCTGGGCGCTTGCGGGTGCCCCTGGTCAACGTTAGAGTTTCTCGAACAGCGCAAGGAGTCCCTGGATGGCGAGCATTGGAAGACTGCTGACAGCGATGGTCACTCCGTTCGACGCAAGCGGTGAGGTTGACTACGCCCAGGCCAGGCTCCTCGCCAAAGCGCTCGTCGCATCCGGCAGCAATGGGCTCGTTGTCACCGGAACCACTGGTGAAAATCCCTCCCTTTTCCACGAGGAGAATTACCGGCTTTGGTCTGAAGTCAAAGAGGCCGTTGGGGATACCGCGACGGTCGTCGCGGGCTCAGGCACCAACGGTACGGGAGAAGCGATCAAACTCTCCCAGGACGCTGCACGCGCCGGCGTCGATGCCCTGCTCCAGGTCGTGCCGTACTACAACAAGCCCACGCAAGAAGGGCTCTTCCGGCACTTCACTGCCCTCGCCGAGGCCACTCCGCTGCCGAACATTCTCTACAACGTCCCTTCTCGGACCTCCACCAACATGACCGCTGAGACGACATTGCGCCTCTCGCAGGTTGCCAATATCATCGGCATCAAAGAAGCCGCCGATGACCTCTCGCAGGTCGGCGCCATCATCCGGGGCGCCCCCAACGGCTTCCGAGTCTGGAGCGGCAACGACAGCGACACCTTCGCCCAGATGTGCGTTGGAGGTTACGGCGTCGTCAGCGTCGCATCCCACCTCGTGGGCAACCAGATCAAACGCATGATTGACCTCACGGTCGCCGGTGACCTGGCCGCTGCCGCAGCGGAACACCGACGCCTCCTGCCTCTCTTCAAGGGCCTCTTCGTGATCACCAGCCCGATTCCCATCAAGTACTGCATCAACAGAGCGGGCTTCAACGTCGGCGGCCTCCGCCTACCCCTGCTGGACGCCGACCCAGCCACGGCAGCGTTCCTGGACAATCTCATGGCCGGTTACCAGGTAGACCTGCCCACCCCCGATGCCGCAGTCAACGTGTTGTCGAATTAGGCGACCGTCTCGCGTCCTAGGAACGCCGTCGCGACGCCCGCCGCCAGGATTACCCCTCCGATGACCACGAATGCCACCGGTATACCAAACGGCACCGCCAACGCGCCCACCACCAGCGGCCCGATCAGTTGACCCAGGTTCATAGTCGCCTGCCACGTGCCCAAGAAGTACCCTCGCCGCTCCACAGGCGCTAGATCCATCGCGTAGGTCTGCACTGTATTGCTCCCGACAGCCTCCCCTACACCGAACGCCACCGCTGCCGCCAAAGCGATCATCAGGCCTGTCATGCCCGCCACTAGGAACAATGACAGCCCGATAACTAGCAACCCGACCACCAGCATCGGCTTGCGGCCCCGCCAGTCCACCAGCGCTCCGACCGGCAGAGCCACGAGCATCGCTGCAACGCCTGACGCGCTGATTAGGTTCCCCACAACGGTGAGACTGAGGCCCGCTGCCTCCGCCTGCACCGGAAAGAATGTCCTGAATGCACCGGGCCCCTGCGTCACCAGACCCAAAGCCAACGTAATCATCCCCAACGCCATAAAATCCCGGGTTCGGAACACCGACAAGTCCGGCAGTAGCCTCGCGCGCCGCCCTGGAGCCGCTGGCTGCACTGTCGGCGCCTCGGAGGGCGACCGTGTCTCCTTGATAAGCAAGATTACGATGACGACGATCACCACTTTGGTCGCGGCTATGAACAGGAAGACCGAGGCCAAATCAAACAGATCCGCTACGAGTCCGCCCGCCGCAGGCCCTGCCAGGATGCCGATGCGCATCGAAGTGTTACGCAGCGCCACACCTCGCCCTCGGTTCGCGACGCGCGTGAAGTCGGCAAGCAACACCGACGACCCCGTGACCCAAACGGCAACACCGAAGCCGGAAATCAGCTCCAGCGCCAGGAAAGGGGGATAGCTGGTGGTGTACGCCTGTGCGGCCAGCGCACCTCCGTGCAGGATCGCGCCTGCGGCGACGACCGGCCGCCTACCAATGCGGTCGGCCAGCACCCCCGCGAACGGCGCACCGAACATTCTCGGCGCAGCGCTGAACGCCGACACGAGCCCGACCAGGAAGATGGAGCCACCGAACGAGTACGCGTATAGCGGGCGCACCATCCACAGCGCACCGGTGCCGAAGCCCCACAGGAAGAATACGGAAAACACAGGCAAGGCCGCGAGGCTCAGCAACCCACCATTGGAACCAGCGGAATCGCTCTGAGCCATGGGATCCTTCTGCAAAGTGCGTTCAGATAGTATTGGAAGCCGCTGCGGCGCGGATTCTATCCGGCGGGCCATAGCCTCACAAACCCTGGTAGCTGGTGCAGATGCGAATCGTCGGATGGAACATCCGCGCCGGAGGTGGGCGCCGCATCAAGCAGATCGCGTCCCAGCTGTGGGACTGGCGTCCTGACATCATTGCCCTCTCCGAATTCCGTGGCACTGCGCCCAGCGAGTGGCTCGCGCAAACCCTAGCGGACGTCGGCCTCCTCTACCAGCTCACGACTGCCCGCGCCAGCCTACCTGCTTGCAACGCGCTCCTCGTTGCAAGCCATTGGCCAGCGACCGTTATCCCCATCCGATCGCTCCCGCATCCCCGCGAGCGCATTCTCCCTGTTCACGTCGCCGCCCCTTCGCCAATCAGCATCCTCGCGGTCCACGGGCCTCTGGGTGCGACGGGAGTGCGACGCCCGTTCAACGCGACGATTCTCACGCAGTTGCGCAATTGGAAGCGCGCGCCAGGCATGCTCATCGGTGACACCAACACGGGGAAGCGAGGCATCGACGAAGAATCGCCCGTGTTCGACGCTCGCGATGATGCGTGGATGGACGGCATGGCCGAAACGGGCTGGCCCGATTCCTTCAGGCATTTCCACGGGGACCGGCAAGCCTACACGTGGTACTCACCCAACCGAGGCAACGGCTTCCGCCTCGACGAAGCGTTCATCCATCGATCACTTTTGCCCAGTGTTGCCAGCGTCGAGTACCACTGGGCGGCCGACTCCACGAGTCGCCGTGATGCTGTCAGCGACCACGCGGCCATCGTGGTCGATCTAGCCGACGAGCGCTAACCCAACAGCCAGAGCAGTGCCAAGGCAATGATGATCAGGCCATAGGACACAGATAGCCCTGTCAGGAACTCTGACCCGCCCGCTTCCTTCAGTCTGGCGCGTGCCACGCTGGTCGTCGCGGCGGCAACCACGGCGCCCACCAGCGCCGTCCAAGCTCCGGCGATAGCCCCGTTCCCCGCCGAGGTGAACCTGTCGAGGTCGGCGCCGTCACCGAAGAACGCGGACAACGCTGCGCCAGCCGCCATTCCTACTGGCAACGACAGCACCAGCCACAGTACGAATCTCTTGGTGAACGACACGGGTATCTCCCTGGAGCATTCTTCCTAGATATACGTAGAGACGCGACATGTCGCGTCTCTACGTTCTTGCTTGATCCAAACTGGGGAGCCCCGTTTAAGATGCGCACTCCCGCGCTTGGCGTGAGTCGACTAGCGGGGTCGCGAGGGCCTGCGATCGCGGTCACCGCCACCACCACCACCGTTGCCACCAGCAGAGGCCCTAACCTTCTCAGGGTCGGCGCCTTCGAGGATCGCTCGGTGCGACAGGTTCACCCTGCCCATGCGATCGACCTCAATCACCATAACCTCGAGCTCATCGCCCATCTTGACCACTTCCTCAACGCTTCCCACCCGGGTCGTGGCGAGCTCGCTGATGTGCACGAGTCCTTCCTTGCCGGGAAGCATTTCGACGAAAGCGCCGAAGTTCATCAGCCGCGTCACCTTTCCGGTGTAGCGTTGACCGACCTCGACGTCCTTCGTCAGACCTTCGACCATCCTGATTGCGGCGTCGGCAGACTCGGCGTCGGAAGAGCCGATGGTGACAGTACCGTCGTTGTCGATGTCTACCGTCGCACCCGTGGCCTCGACGATGCCGCGAATGGTCTTACCACCAGGCCCGATCACCGCGCCGATCTTATCGACCGGGATTTGGATACGGGTCATACGCGGCGCATTCTCGTTGAGCTCGGGCCGCGGCGCAGAGATTGTCTCCAGCATGTGCCTGAGGATGAACAACCGGCCTTCCTTGGCCTGCGCCAGGGCCGTCCTGAACACGTCCATGCTGATACCCGAGGCCTTGATGTCCATCTGGAGGGCAGTGATGCCGTCCGCAGTTCCCGCGACCTTGAAGTCCATGTCACCCATGAAGTCTTCGACGCCCTGGATATCCGTCAGAACCTGGAAGGTGCCATCGTCGTCGGTCATCAACCCCATGGCCACACCGGACACGGGAGCCTTGATCGGCACGCCAGCATCCATGAGCGACAGGGTGCTACCGCACACGCTACCCATGGACGTGCTGCCGTTGGAGCTGAGGGCCTCGGATACCAAACGGAACGCGTAGGGAAATTCAGACTCGTCCGGGATGACCGGAGCGAGCGCGCGCTCTGCAAGCGCGCCGTGACCTATCTCGCGACGGCCGGTGTTTATACGGCGGGCCTCACCGGTCGAGTACGGCGGGAAGTTGTAATTGTGCATGTAGCGCTTGGTGTCTTCAGGACTCAGTCCATCGAGCCTCTGCTCCATATTCCTGGGACCGAGCGTGGCCACCGTGAGGATCTGCGTCTCGCCACGCTGGAACAATGCCGAACCGTGGGTCCTCGGTAGCAGGCCAACTTGACTCGACAGCGGCCTAATCTCAGTCAGGCTGCGCCCGTCGGGGCGCTTCTTCTCGTAAAGGATTTTGGAGCGAATGACCTTCTTGAGAACGTCGTCGAACGCCTTCGCAACGACGGGCCGACCCCACTCTTCGGCTAACTCGTCGAATGCCTTGGCCTCGACTGCCTTGATCTCATCGTTGCGCTCACCGCGGCCCTCGCCACGATCAACCACGCCTTCGAGACCGGCCTTGGCGATGGCCTCGACCTTCGCCAACAGGTCAGCGTCCGTGGGTTCAGCAACCTTGACCTCGACCTTCGCTTTGCCGATCTCAGCCACCAGCTTGTCCTGGAGCTCAATGATCTTGACGTTGGTTTCCTGCCCGACGCGAAGGGCATCGAGAACCACGTCTTCCGTGATCTCTTTGGCACCTGACTCAATCATGATGATTGCGTCGCGGGCGCCGGCAATCGTCAGGTCCAGCTTGGAGCGCGTAAGCTCCTCGAACGTGGGGTTGACCACGAGCTCCCCGTCAATATAGCCCATGCGCGTCGCGGCGACGGGACCATTGAACGGGATCTGCGAGATCGACAACGCAGCAGATGCACCGATGATCGTCATGATGTCTGGCTGGTTAACGTGATCCACCGACAGGATCGTTGAGATCACCTGCACCTCGTTGCGCATGCCTTTGGGGAAGCGCGGGCGAAGTGGGCGGTCGGTGAGCCGCGCCGCAAGCGTGGCTTCGGTGGTGGGGCGGCCTTCACGCCGGAAGAAGCTTCCGGGGATGCGGCCAACGGCGTACAGGCGTTCTTCGTACTCAATGGTGAGCGGGAAGAAGTCCATACCTTCACGGACACCGCCCATAACGGCGGTGACCAGAACGACGGTGTCGCCGTAGCGGATCACGGCGGCGCCGTGCGCCTGCGGGGCGAGCAAACCGGTTTCGATGGACAGCGTTCTTCCACCGATCTCTATCTCATGCTTTGTGGGCATATCAAACTACTCCTCTTCTTTTGCCATGGCGGCGAGGAGAAGCTGGCACGTTCGATGCTTTAGGAGCTTCCGGGTATAGCAATGTAGCACCCAGTGGGTGCTACATTATATCGAGCTACCTGCGGAGGCCGAGCCTACTGATCACCGTACGGTAGCGCGCCACGTCTTCGTTAGCTAAGTAACGAAGCAGGCGACGCCTCTGGCCTACCAGCTTCAACAGACCTCTGCGCGTTGCCTGGTCCTTGTGATTGCTGCGGAGGTGATCAGTCAGCCCGCGGATACGTTCGGACAGGAGAGCCACCTGTACTTCGGTGGAACCGGTGTCATCCGGCTTGGCCTGGTACTCTCCGATTATTCGCTGCTTGGTCGCGGTGTCTAGCATTCTTCTCTTTTCGCGGCCTACTGTGTTCTTCCGCTCTCTCTTATTTCACAGGTAAGTATACACAATATCAGCCGCGTCAGTGAAGCGGCCTTAGTCCTCTTTGACACGGCATCAGCAACGTATAATCAAGGCCTCATGCTACAAATTGGCGCGATCGCACCCGATTTCACCGGCCACCTTGATGATGGGTCGACGTTCAACCTGTCGGACTGGGTCGGCTTCAAGCACGTAATTCTCTACTTTTACCTCAAGGATTTCACCAAGGGGTGAACCATTGAATCGAGTGGCTTCCGTGATATACATGAAGCCATCGTGTCGCTGGACGGGATGATCGTCGGGATCAGCCCAGACTCCGTGGATAGCCATCGCCGTTTCCGCGAATCCCTCGGCTTGCCCTATCCATTGCTGTCCGATCCCGACAAACGCGTGAGTCGACTTTACGACGTCAAACGAAGCCTGCCACTGCTTCCCAACAAGCGCGCTACCTACATCGTGAGCAAAGCCGCCGTGATCAGTGGCGCTTACCATCACGAGCTCGCCTTCGGCCAGCACAAGAACGACGTGCTGGAAGGACTTCGTTCACTAGGCGGTGGCGGGTAGCTTTGAGCAAGGACGTCGGTAGCAACTACCAACCACTCACGCGGAATCGGCATTTCTCGCGGAGGTCGTCGAAAATCAAATCTAATGAACCCTGATCATTCACGTGCCCGAGCGTCAATACCTTACAACTGACTGCCTACCTACGACCGCAGCGGTGGAATCCTGTGATTCGGATTATGGCGATCACGGATGGCTCGGCATCGCGAGCATCAGCGTCAAGCGCGGAAAAGACGGTCATGTCACCCGTAGGTGCGTTCAGTTGAACAATTTCTAATACGATGACCCGACGCGCATCTGCAGGCAAGACGACCGCTGGCGGCTCTTCGTGGTGTGCCAAGGGGTTAATCACATCTTCGGTCTGGGACACCAGGACAAGAACTTCATCCGCGCGAATCTCGATTCTTGCATGGACTACACATCCACTATGACCGACGCGAAGATCACTCCGAACCTCCAGGACGCGGAACAACTTGAGACGATATACGCCCAGTTCCCGGCGGTGACAAGGTCAAAGGCGACGGCGGCAATGGCCGCGGTAAAGGCAAGCCAAGCGCGCTGAACGTCTATCCTTATGGCCCGCCGCATGACTCACTAATCCTTGGGACACACGATCCACGATGAAACTCCGCCTCCTCATGCTCACCACCGTCGTTATCACCACAGTCGCGGGGTGCGCGGACGGTGCCACGCCCAGCCCAACGCCTAGTTCATTCGTTGACATGTACCTCGAGCTCGGCAATCCGTTTAATCTGCCTCTGACGAATTCGGCATTGCTGTCCACGAACGACCAGCCCTACCGCCTCGACTTCACGAACATCGTGTCTGACTCCCGGTGCCCCGTTGGCACCGAATGCCTGCGGCCTGACGTTGCGATCGTCGAGGTCACCCTGACAGACCTAGGGACCAACGCTGATCCTGTGACGCACCTGTTGTTCTTCGACTCGGGACCGTCCGAGACAATCGTAGGACCATTCACAATCCAAGTACTCGCGCTGGCCCCTCCTGCTGAGCAGGTAAGGTCCCCCGACGACTACCTCTTGACGCTGGTAGCCAAGGCGATTCCGACGGCCAGTAACCTCGATGTACAGATGATCTCGTCCGCCACGAACGTACAGGTCGGGGATCGAGTGACCTACACCGCGACCGCTGCGGGAGTGTCTCGTGCTCAGTACACGTTGACGGTCAATGGTGTGGTCGTCGGCATCACACGCTTCGATGGGGCTCTAATTCGTGAGGCGCAAACACAGATGGTCGAGCTCATCGACTGGACAGCAGACGCCAGTAGCGCGTCATGGACTGTTGAGGTACTTGCCGTAGGAGAGTTTCAGATGGAGGCTTCAATTTCGGGCTCGGTCGATGGAACGTCCGTGTTAGGCGCTGGTAGCTTGACGGTGTCCGGCAACTAGTTTCGGGCTCGTGCCTTCGCTGGCTATTTGGAGGTTCGATGGGCCACAGCCTCCGGTGACAGGATTCGCCGCGTTGCGCACCCCTACTCGTTGCCGTACAGTGCGCCGCATCTCGAACGGAGGCCCTACTCATGAAGATCGTCCGCGTGGAAGCCACCACACACAACGTCGCCGTGCCCGTCCCCCTGATGGACGAGCCCGTGATGCGACCGCTGGTGTTCTGTTCCGTCGAAACCGACGAAGGAATCACCGGCTATGGCATATCAGGCCCCATCCAACGCCACGCAGTGCGTGAGCTCATCAATCGCGAGATTGCACCACGCGTTATTGGCGCAGATCCGTTCGAGACCGAGCGCATCTGGCAAGACCTGTACATCGAGCTCAACCCGCGCTCGCAAACCGGCGCCTGGAGTTCCGCGGTCAGCGCTCTCGACATCGCACTCTGGGATATCAAGGGCAAGAAGACGGGCCAACCTGTGTGGCGGTTGCTTGGTGGCGCGCAGAAGACGGTTCCGGCATACATCACCTTTGGCCTGCCGGAGTACTCAGTCGAACAACTCGTCGAGGTCGCCAAATCGTTCGTAGCGCAGGGAGAGGACAAGCTCAAGATGGTAGTTGGAGTCGCAGGCAACCATCAGGCAGTACGTGAGGACTCAGCGCGGGTACACGCCGTACGCGACGCGATCGGACCCAACGTACAACTCTCCATCGACGCGAACTACATGTTCCAATTCAACAACGCTCTCAAGCTGGCGAAGATGATCGAAGAGTGCGACATCGAGTGGTTCGAGGAGCCGATCTGGGGCAACGATGCGCCTATGCTCCACGACTTGCGCATGCGCACATCCATCCCCATCTCGGCGGGGCAGAACGAAGGCCACAAGTTCCGGATTCGTGAGTTGCTTGTCCACAACTCCGTCGATCTGCTCCAACCGAACGTCGTGTACTGCGGCGGGTACACGGAGGGGGCGAAAATAGCGGCGATGGCACAGGCGTTCAATCTACCCATCGCCAACGGAGGTGGCTGGCCGCATCACAACATGCACCTGCAGGCCGCCATGGCCAACGGCTGGCGAGTGGAGTACCACTACGTAATGTGGAAGGCTGGCGACATCCTGTTTGATGGCACCATAGGGCCGGATAAGGGCACGGTGACGCTATCTGAGCGCCCCGGCCTCGGCCTCGAACCCAAGTGGGACGCGCTCAAGGAGTACCAAGAGTAAGATTCCCTCGACAGTAACGAAAAGCGGGGCCTCTTTCGGGGCCCCGCTTTTTATTAGCGCTCGGTCTGCGCGTTCTAGATCGCGGCCAACCCGTGATCGCCGGTCCTGACGCGTACGGCATCTTCAACCTGCGAAACGAAGATCTTTCCGTCTCCGATCGCTCCTTCGCCAGCGCCCTTAGCCGAAGCGACAATGGCTGCCACGATGGCGTCCTTCTGGTCGTCGTTCACGACTGTTCTGATCAATGTCTTCGGCACCGTCGACCGCGTGGCCATCTGGCCACCACGACCCACGAATACCTCAACTCCGTGCTGCCGGCCTTGGCCGGTGATGTTGTAGTAGTAAAACCCCGGGCTACCAGCCTCCACGAGCGCTGCGGTCACCTGGCTGACGCGCTCGGGCCTTACGATTGCTTCAATGCTGATCATTTCTTGATCCCTTTCAGGCTCCTCGCTTATGGGGAGGAGCTGCTTTGGAAACTGAAACCCGCCTCGCCTAGTCTGCGCCGTCGGTCACAAATGCGCGCTCTCCGTGCGCGCTAACATCGAGGCCCTGGTCTTCGTCAGCCTCAGACACCCGTAATCCCAGTCCAGGAATCACGTCCAACACCTTAAGGATCACCAGCGATACGATCCCCGAGTACAGAAGCGTCGCCACCACCGCGATAATCTGCGTCAGCATTTGGTCGACGTTGCCATCCTCGATCAAGCCACTCGTGCCGCCGATTGCGGCAACCGCGAAGATGCCAGTAGCGAGCGCGCCCCAGATACCACCGATTCCATGCACCGCAAACACGTCCAACGCGTCATCGAGGCCAATCTTCGGGCGCATCTGTACGGCTATGTAGCAGAGAATCCCTGCGCCCAAGCCGATAGCAAGCGCGCCCATCACACCGACGAATCCAGCCGCAGGAGTGATGGCAACGAGCCCTCCCACCGCACCGGTCGCAACACCCGCCGCACTCATTTTCTTGTACTGGAACTGCGAGATAAGACCCCACGTTAGTGCAGCTGTTGCTGCCGCCACGTTGGTCACCAAAAACGCATTAACACCGCGCCCATCGGCGGCGTACCCAGAACCTGCGTTGAAACCAAACCATCCGAACCACAGGATTCCTGCTCCCAGGACCACGTACGGTACGTTGCTGGGCTCAAGCCCGGGGTTGCGCCGCTTACCTAGCATCACTGCTGCCGCCACTGCAGCGACTGCGGCGTTGATATGCACTACCGTTCCACCGGCAAAGTCGAGGGCACCATTGCCGCCACTGAGATCACCGATCCAGCCGCCGTACCAAACCCAATGGGCTATGGGTGCATACACAAGCGTCAACCAGAGAACTAAGAAGACCAGATATGTAGTGAATTTGAATCGTTCTACGATCGCGCCAGTAATCAATGCTGGCGTGATAATCGCAAACATGCCTTGGAAAATAACGTCAATCATGTCACCGGGGTTGGCAATACCGTCAATGCCCTTCAGGCCCAAGTGGCCGAAGCCTCCTATGAAGGCGTTCAACCCACCGCCGTCGCTAGCTACGAGGCTGTACCCCCAGAGCACCCAAACCACACTCGCCACGGCCATAGCCATGAAACTGTACATAATCGTGTTCACGATGTTGCGTCCGCGGACGAGGCCTCCATAGAAAAAGGCCAACCCCGGTGTCATCAGCAGCACAAGCGCTGATGCCGTGAGCATCCATGCAATATTTCCCGTTTCCATACCCTTACTCCTTCCATCCAGTGAGATCGGACAGGGGTTATCTTCGCTCGCGCGTTTTTCGGTCGTGTTTCACAAAAGTTACGAACGTGTTACAGAATGAAACATCTCGACTATCGATTTGCGCGGGTTTTGTTCGAATTATTTGGCGATTTACCTCGTGCTTTGGCAGCCCCCCTGCCACAGAGCTAAACTGTCCTCTGCCACATGCTCGACGTTTTCCTCACTGTCATCCTGCCCACTTTCCTGGTGGCAGCCTTCGGCGCTGGCCTTCAGCGTTGGAAGGCGCTGGGGGTTGGCGCACTCGGTCCCGTGGCGATGTACCTCCTCAGCCCGGCCCTGGTACTGAACGGGCTTCTGACTACGGAACTACCAGCCTCCATCTCCTTGAGGGTGGTCGCCTCTGCATTCCTCGCGATGATGCTGATGCTAGGTCTCGCAGCACTTCTCTCCGCCGCTATACGTCTGCCACGCTCGCTACAGAGTGGGTTCACGCTCGCAACCGGATTCCCCAACGCGGGCAACATGGGCATACCCATAGCGTTCCTTGCGTTCGGCGATGATGGGCTGGCAGTCGCCATCATCATCTTCGTCGTGCAGGGCTCACTGAGTTGGCCCGTTGGCATCTACGTGGCCGCGCGAGGGAACGCGCATGGCCTGGCGCCGCTCAAGGCCTCGTTGAAAGTACCCACGCTCTACGCTGTTCCGGTGGCACTGATCATCCGCGTCACCAGCTGGGACATGCCGTTAACTCTCTCACGGCCGATAGAGATGCTCGCCGACGCGACAATCCCGGTGATGCTCATCGTGCTAGGGTTCCAGCTCAGCCAGGGTATGGACTGGGCGCGTTGGAGGAGCCTCGCATCCTCGGGGTTCGCTCGTCTGATAGCCAGCGCCGCCGTGGCCTATCTGGTCACGGTGGTCGTCGGTCTCGAGGGTGTAGCGCAACAGACAGTCATCATCGTGGCGGCGATGCCGACGGCGGTGTTCACGACAATCCTGGCCACAGAATTCGACGCCGAGCCGAAGTTCGTGACTAGCGCGGTGGTGATGAGCACCCTGGCGAGCATCGGCACGCTGACCGTCCTCATAACTGTGCTACGCGAGTTGCTGGGCTGACCGATGAGCAACACGCCTGGAGGTCCGCTTGCCCCATTGCCACTACCGCTGCGTCCGTTCGCATCGCTTGCCTTTCGTGATTACCGGCTGCTGTGGCTGAGTCAGGCTGGATCGGCGTCTGCGATGTGGACGGAGCAGGTCGCCCGAAACTGGCTCACCTACGAGATGACCGGCTCGGCGCTGCAGCTCGGTCTGGTGAATCTCATGCAGGCGCTACCCATAGTGGTGCTGGGCCTATGGGGAGGGGTGCTGACCGACAGATTCGACAAGCGTCGGCTGCTACTCGGGATCCAGGCTTGGAACATGGTGCTGTATACGGTGATGGCCTGGGTGGTGCTCTCGGGCAACCTTCAGCTTTGGCACCTGTATGCCAGTTCGTTTGCCGTTGCGGTCGGGATGGCGATGGACGGTCCGCTACGGACATCGACGATCCCAACGCTTGTGCCCCAGCAACGCCTGATCAATGCGCTATCGCTGAACGGGATCGCCATTAATGGCACACGATTGCTGCTGCCTGCGGGTGTTGGCGTGGCGTTGGGCATCACGAGCCCTGGCTGGGCTTATGCGGCGTTGGCGCTGATCTTCGTGGGCAACCAGATCCTGACAGCAAAACTGCATCTGCCTGCAGTCCACGGCAGGGAGCATGGGCGCTCCATGCTGGCGGAATTGTGGGAGGGGCTTCGGTTCGCGGGGAGTAACGCCGATGTCCTCTCGGTGCTGGTGGTGGCGGTCGGCCTTCAGGGCATCGGGTTCGCCAGCCGGGCGTTGATTCCCGTGTTTGCTGCGGAGAAGCTGGGAGCAGGGCCAGGGGCGTACGGTGTGCTCCTGTCTGCGGACGGTGCGGGTGCGGTCCTGTTTGGCCTGGTGCTCGCGTCCGTTGGTCTCGGGAGGCGCAGAGGCCTCATGATGATGATGTTCTCGGCGATCAACGCAGTGGCCATCATGGTGTTGGGTTGGATGCCCTGGATCGCGATTGCAGCGTTGATCTCGATGAGCATCGGAGGTACCTCCACAGTGTTCCGATCAGCAAGCAACAGTCTTCTGCTAGGCAACACGCCACCCCATATGCGCGGGCGTGTGATGAGCATCAACGGGATCAACCCTGGTATCGCACCGATCGCAATCGCGATTGCCGGGGCAATCGCGGAGGCGACCAGCGTATCGATCGCGATGACGGTAATCGGGGGAGCCAGCCTCATGCTCAATGGACTCGCGATACTCCTGCACCGACGCGTGCTACGGCTCTGAACTCGACCGGGGCACGGGGACGTGAGTGTCAGGCCAGATGGTTTGTGGCTGATAACCTGGTGGCGAGTACCTGGAACGGAGGCTCCGCTTGAGCAACGCTGTTAGCTTTTCCCTGCAAGATAAGGTCGCCATCATCACGGGTGGCAGCGAGACGATTGGACGTGGTATCGCGCTGGAGTACGCACGCAGCGGCGCACGGGTAGTTGTTGCCGCGCGGACGCAATCTAAGCTCGACGATATCAAGGCGGAGATCGAGTCAGAGGGCGGAACATGCCTGACGATTCCGACCAACATTCGGGACTCTGAGCAACTGGAGGCCATGATTAACCAGACGACCGAGCATTTCGGGCGCCTGGACATTCTGGTGAACAACGCTGGAGGTGCGGTGGCGGACGATTTCAAACGCGCCCCTCTGCTAGAGCTGACAGACGAGGACATCATGGGTTGCTTCGACCTGAACGTAAAGAGCTTGATCCGAGCGTCCGCCATCGCGGTGCCGAAGATGCAGGCGCAGGGCGGCGGGACCATCATCAACATGGGGTCGATGGGTGGCATTGGACGTGGCTGGGGCGGTTGGGGTCCCCCGCACATGACGATCTACAACATGACTAAGGACGCCGTGATCCACCTGACGAAGGCGATGGCGACCCAATGGGCGCCCCTGGTCCGGGTCAACTGCATCAATCCCGGGTTCATTGACTCACCGGTGATTCGGGCAGGCCGTACCGATGAGCAACTCGACAATCTGCGCATGACCATCGGCGTGGAGCGCTACGGAACCCCTCAGGATGTGGCCAATGCGGCTGTTTACCTGGCGTCGGACGCAGCAACGTGGGTGAGTGGCACTGCGCTCGACATCTACGGCGGGGCTAAGTGGGGCTAGGATCAGCCAGCGAGTCCCAGAGGGTGGCGCTGGTCACGACTCGTGGCGCCATAGGCCCATCCAGCGAAGGGTGATGACGCCTGTCATGCCCAACGCAAGCCCGCTATTGATAAGCAGCGCTCCTGGAGCACCGAAGGCTGCGACTAGGGTACCCATCTCCATCGCTCCCGTGGCGTTGCCCGTGACCGACAAGATCGACGAGAGGCTGGCGGCGCGACCTCTGAACTGGTCGGGCGCGACGATCTGAATCAGCGCCTGCTTGACCGTGAACGCTACAACGTCCATGAAGCCGGTTACGGCCAGAGCCACTAGCGCCAGTCCTATCCAGGGCGTGAGCCCGAGCATGACCATGGCCAGGGCGTAGCTGGCGTAAGCCAGTACGATGACCGCGCCTTTGCGCTTGAAGTCCCCGACCATCAGCAGCATCAGCGAGCCAGTCACGGCCCCAATGGCAGGAGCGGCGCCGAGCACGCCCAGTCCAATCTCTCCTACCTCGTATACGTCCAGCGCGAGGATCGGGAGGATGGGGCGCAAGAACCCGACGGACATCACGCCTAGGTCCATGACCATGGCAGCCAGAAGCACCTCTTGCATGCGGACAAACTGGATGCCTTCGAGGATGGTGCGCGCAGATACCTTCCTTGGTGGTCCCTCAGGGGCTCCGGATGCCCGGATGGCGAACACGGACAGCAACGCACCGGCGAGCACAAGTGAGTTGGCAGCGTACGCCCAGCCGATGCCCAGGGACGCGGCGAGAAATCCAGCGGCGAGTGGGCCTGCAAATAACGTGCCCTGACTGAGAGAGCTGTGCCAGGTGATGGCGTTAAGCACCTGGCTCTGCGGCACCAACCGGGGGATGTAGGCGCGCTGGGCGGGTCTACCGAGGACGCTCACGGCAGACCAGAAACTCGTGAAGCCCCAGAGGTGCCACACCTCGGCATTGTTAGTAAGGACAAGCGCTGCCAGGAGGGCTCCTGAGCCAACGTTCGCGGCTTGGGTGTAGATGAGCAATTTCTTGCGGTCAACAGAGTCGGCAAGCGCGCCACCGATGAGCCCGAAGATGAGGGATGGCACGGCCTGGAACAACCCGGTGAGGCCGAGCTGCAAGGCTGATCCTGACAGTTGATAAACGAGCAGGAAGGTCAGCATCTCCCGCATGTTGCGGGCAATGCCCTGGAGCAACCCGTGGGCCCAAAACCAACGGAAGTCCGAGTACGCCAGCGCGCCCCAACGGCTGGCTGACCGCTCTGTCACGGTGTACGTAGGCTCGGTAGCGTCGTCAGCGGCCAAGAGGGAAGGCTTCGGGGTCAAAGGTCAGATAAATCATCGAGGGCGAGTGTATCGCAGTCCACGCAGGGTGCTGACATCGCAGCGAGTACCGGCCTCACTTGGCTCGTTGGAACACTGTGCTCTTGCGGTTTGTGGCGGCGGTGGCGCGAGGGGCAGGTGTCAGTGGGTAAGGGCTACCGAAGTAGCAGAAACGGCGGGGCAGGGCTAGGCTATGCGGCAACTCGACCGAGGAGGGCGCCATGAGCACTTACCGGACGTTCGTGGGCGGCGTGCAGGTGACTCCTGTCTCGGACGGCGATCTGTTTCTGGAGAAGTCGTTCTACCATGGGATCTCCGATGACCGCTGGGCAGAGTATTCCAGCCAAGGCCAACCTGACGGACGTCTGCTGATGAACCTCGGCTCGTTCGTGCTGCATTCTGCGGGCAGGAACATTCTGGTCGACACGGGGCTCGGCCCGACGCCTGGCCGATTCATGGCCGACTGTGGACGTTTACCCGGCGAGATGCGCGACGCGGGGGTGCCGCCCGAAGAGGTCGATATCGTTCTACTAACCCACCTTCACGGCGACCACGTTGGCTGGAATATCGTGGGCGAGGGCGATGATCGCAGGCTGGGCTTCCCCAAGGCCCGCTACCTCGCGCCAAAGATTGATTGGGACGATTCGCTTGCGATGAGCAGCAACACGATTGCGTCGCCCGAAGATGAAGCTGTCAGGCTGCGTCGCGTGGAGGCATTCATCCAGAAGGTCCAGCCGCTACAGACCTTTGGATGCCTCGACCTATACGAAGGCGCGCACAGCGTCACGCCGGACATCACGACCTTACCCTCGCCCGGCCACACACCGGGTCATATGTGCGTGATGATCGAGTCACAGGGAGAGAGGGGCATCATCATTGCCGACGCCGCGCATCTACCGCACGAGGTCCACGAGACCGACTGGGTCTGCCGCGGCGATCGTGACGGAGCGATGACGATCGCGACCCGTGAAAAGCTGCTGGACGACGCCGAGCGCAGCGGCGCGTTGGTGCTCGCCGGACACTTCCCCGCGCCAGGGGTTGGCAGGCTCGACCGCACTAACGGCCGCAGGTACTGGCAAGCGCTGTAGGTGAGACCGCCAATGGAACTGAGCGAGTGTACGGCCACGAAGTCCTCAGGTTCGCACCCATCGTCGCTCTCCCGCGATAGAGTAGTAGGTAGATTGGAAATACTAAATGTTAATGGAGCGTGGCTTGCCTATAATTGCTTTAAGTGATCTGGGGACAGCGGAATAACGATTCAAGGATTCGAATAACTTCAGACCCGGGCTCAATACATCGAGCAGGATGATTATGCTGAACAGGCTTCGCGATAAATCGAGAGATAAGCTCGCTCATGACCTTTCCGCCCTCGGGATCAAGGCGGAGATCGGAGCACGTGGACGGGAACAAGAAAAAATACGATCCGGTTCCAAATGGCTATTTCAGGCTTCGCTAGGCGTGATTGACATTGGAGAAGGGCCGGTCAAATAGATCAACGTAGTGAGGCTGAAGCGCCGAGACAGGAGTGGTCCCCCGATCCATAGGGTTGTCTTCGGAGTACCGGATAACAATCTCCCAGAAAAACATCATCCACTCAAGCTCTCGACTGTGAGAAAGAAGTCATTCCCGCTTTTCGGGAAAGTTGTCGACATTGATTGAAAAGGCGACGCAGTTCTCCTGCCGCTCATCACCGATTTTTCAAACGACGCCACCGTAAACCAGGTTGTGAAGGAAGTCCGTAATTTACAGGTCAGAACTGATCCTGGCCGATTTCCGGGATTCACCATTGAAGTCGACAGGAAATTCAAACCAACTCTTGAGCATTGGGACGCAATTCAGAAGACCGCTGAGTACCTTTTGTCATCTACACGGAACTTATGACTGATCAGGGGCTTTAGCCGCTAGCGGGCAGAGTGGGGAAGCCCGTATACCAGGCTGTTACCGAGTAAAATGACAGGGGCAAAGGGATTCGAACCCTTAATAGAGGAAACACCTAGAACGGTTTTCGAGTCAGCCTCCACGGGTACACCGGCATCTCAGGCCGTCAGCTTCGCCGCAACTCGGAGACAAAGTCAGCTACCCCCGCAAACAGTTGGAACCGAGGTTCATACCCGAGTTCACTGCTAGCGCGGCTGATGTCTAGGGGCTGATCACCATGATGAAGCCCAGCTTCGCCAACGATTTCTACATCAGCTCCCGGTACTGCTTCCTTGATCGCACCCACCATGTCTTCAGGTGTGACCATGACCCCCGTACCGATGTTGAAGGCACGATTCTTGAGGGGTTTCTCGCAAGCGAGCGCCACACCATACGCCACATCCTTGGCGTAGACGTACTCGCTTTTTGCGAGAATCTTGGGGTCTATCCGCGCTGGTTTCCCTGCGACGGCAGCAGCCACAGCGTTGTGCATCGCTTGGCCTCCACCTGAACCACCAGCATAGTGACCCAATCCATAGACCCGAGCAAAACGAAGGCACGCCAAGTCGAATCCGTATCGCTTGGAATAGGCCCCCAGTATGCGCTCACATGATGTCTTGCTCGCGTGATAGAAGTTGTCGCCCCCCATGGGGAAGTCTTCTGCGATCGGCTCGACTGGTTCCAAATCGTAGTCGTAGACACCGAAGGTACTAGCGAAGACGAATCTCTTCACGCCGCTCAGTCCGGCAGCTTCGGCAGCGTTGATAGCTCCGTTAATGTTGATATCGAGGGTGAGAAACGGCCGCTGTTCGGCTTTGCCGCCGATCAGTCCCGCGTTCAGGAACACCGCGTCAATGGCGTGATCGCGCATCACGCCGGCGAGCGCGGGGATGTCCCGGACATCCCCGCGCAGGACCGTAACGTCACCAGCCACATGTCTCACGTACGCTTCATTGGGGGAAATGTCGTAAACCACGACCTTGTGTCCTCGTCCCCGGGCTTCACTTGCGAAGTGGCAACCTGTCAATCCTGCACCTATCGCCAATATATTCATCATGCCTCCTTTTACGTATCCTCTGAGATTTCGCGCCAGTAGTGCATACCTTACAAAGCCCTCCGTCGCGTGCTAATCGCAAAAGGCGATAAACATTGACCGGTTTAGGGACAGTCCAACAACCAGGGCGTATCCATCGTACCGTTTATCGTCACTGTAAGTAATTGTTTAGGCTGCTGGCCTATCCATGAGAACAATAATCAGTCCGTTTTTGGAGTTGCCCTCAATTCCATCGGCTGGTCATTCACTCCTCGTAAAATGACATAAGCGATCACAATCATCGCAAGCAGACTTAATATGGCTACCGGGCGACCTAAACCCAGTACCTGGGAAACAAACACCCAGAGGAGCGGGCCAACGATACTTGCGAATCGTCCCACCAAACTATACAAACCGAAAAATTCACCAATCGAGTCTTCAGGAGCCAAACGGATCAGGTATGGTCGATCGGCGCACCATACACCGCCCATCGCAATTCCCGATAGTGGTGCGATAATCCAAATTAGATAAGTGGGAATGTTAGCAATGGGAATTGCCGCCACACATAACAGAACACTCATCCACATGTACAACACTATATTTAAGGCTTTTTTAGGACCCACTGAATCGACGATATAACCCCACATAGGTGCCGTTAGTATCGCTCCGATAATAGAAATCGTCAGGATTTGTTGAAGAGTTTTGTCGGGCAATTCTAGTTCATTTGTAACATATATACCCATAAACATAATGAGTGTATTTATAGCATCTGTGTAGAATATTCTACCGATCAAGAATCGTGGTATTCCTTCCACGTGTCGGGCTTTTGTAAGAGTGCTTCGCAGTTGCGCACAATAATTAGTTATTACTTGTGATCCTATTTTCCAATCCGCAATTGATTCTTCTTTGACAAAAATGAAACAAGGAATCGCAAATATGAAGAACAGTACCCCTGTTATACGGAACATCCCGACACGGCCGAGTTCATCGAACCATAATATCGAAACACCTGCGCCTATCAATGAACCAATATAGCCTACACTGACTCCAATAGCTCCTACTTTACCGCGATTTGCAGTAGTAGTTAACGATGGAAGCAAGGCATCATAAAATATAAGTCCTGACTGGAACATATAATTAGCCAGAACAAAAATTGCTAATGAAACACCAATCCCTCCTATTCCTAATAAACAGGTGAACACTACGCAGCTAGTCGTAGTGACAAACAAGAAGGGAACACGCCTTCCGGTAGCATCCGATAAAGCTCCGAGTATCGGTGCAGTAAGAATTACTAAGGACATCGCTAAAACATTTGCAAGACCATAATCCCAGTCACTTCCATTCATATCATTAACGATCCAAAGAGCGAAATGGACCGATACAATATTGAAGAAAAATATAGTGTTAGCTAAGTCAAATAAGGCCCAAGAAAAAATTTGGACTCCGCGGGGCGGGGACTTACGATTGCTTTTTCCAATCACAGATAATCCTCATACGATTCCAGGGGCTACACCGAGGCCAGTGGTGTTGAAGTGGTCCCGGTTATTTGAATAGTCGGGCCGATTCTTTTGAATTTAACCGGGATCGGTACATGTTTAGTCTGCAAGCCGTATGCGAAGCAAAGCCTCATCGTCCTAAGGAAAAGCAAGCCGGGGGATTAGCGTTCTCGCGGTCGATGATGGCGAAGATTCCTGACGAGTATTAATGGAGCACAGAGGAATACGGTGTTTATGGCGTATGATACGTCCCGTTCGAGGAGGCACGCGCAATGGACTATCTAAAGATTTCCGCCGACGACCACATTGACCTCGCGTATCTTCCCCACGACACGTGGACGGATCGTATGCCCAAGGCATTACGCGAAGGCGCACCCCACATCGAGCAGACCGACAAGGGCCCATTCTGGATGTGCGAAGGTAAGGTGTGGAGCGAGTACCGCGACACTGCATGGTTCGCACGCCCCGGCCGGAATCCCCTCGCGCTCGACCGTGGCGGCGTCGGTGAGGAGGGCCGTCCCGTCTCGACCGCCAAGCGACTGGAGGACATGGCCCGCGACGGCGTGGAGGCCTCAGTCATGTTCCCTCCCATCGTCTCGCTGAAGCCAGATGACCCCGCTCTGCGAGACGCGATTGTGACTGGCTACAACGACTGGGCCGCCGACTTCGCCGACTCCGCGCCCGGCCAGTTCATCCCTGTGGCCCTGCTCTCGCCCGCCGACCCGAAAGCAGCCACCGCCGAAACTCTCCGCATCGCTAAGGAAGGCCGCCTCAAACAGGTGAACTTCCTCGTCAACGACGTCACGAAGGAGATGCACCTAGAGGACTGGGATGTGTTTTGGGCCACCGCAGAGGAGACGGGGCTGCTCGTTTCCTACCACGCAGGCGGCAGCATCCAGACCAACACCATGCGTGACATACAGGCGCACATTGGGAATACCAGCACCCGCGCCCCTAGCTTCGACATGGGTCTCGGCGAAGGTGGACGGGCGTGGTTCGATGCCTTTGTCAACATGTTCAGATTCGGAACGCTGGAGCGCCACCCCAACCTGCGCTTCATCTTCGCCGAGGCCGACATCGGCTGGATGCCCTACGTAGTTCAGCAGATGGATCTGAGATACGAAAGGCTGTTCGAGACGAAGGAAAGGAGTGAGGTACCGCTGAAGCTGAGGCCCAGCGAGATCTTCACTCAACAGGTCTATGCAACTTATCAAACGGACGCCGTGGGGTTGCACCAACTCGAGTTCTTCGGTAAGGGTCACGTGATGTGGGCCTCCGATTACCCTCACCACGACAGCACCTGGCCCTACTCTCAGCAGGTCGTCGACCGTGAGACCGCTCACCTTGCCCCCGAGGTCACCCGGGCCGTCGTTCACCAAAATGCGGCGAACCTCTACGACCTCGACTAGGCTCGCCCGCTGTCGCCCCCCCCCCCGCGTGATATGGGATTTGAAGGATTCCGTAGTCCTGAATTTCAGAATTCAAACGCAACGTAAGGTTTTTGTTGCCTATGTGCGCTCAAGCGTGACAGTGATGGGAAATCGCGAGTGGGATCTACTAATTACTAATAGAGATTGGCCTAGCGCCAGTCGGCGGGGCGGTTACTCGTCTAAGGAGCGCCGGACAAGCTCTGACAGGCGACACCGTCCGCGTCCCCGTCAAGCCGGTGTATATCAACCGCTGGTCCACCAGCAGCTTCATAAAAGGCCTGGGCATCCATCCACCAACCGAAATCTCCGCAGTTCCGATCTGGGCCAAACGGGTCGTAGTACAGCGCACCCTCTGCAGTAACCGGCGTTGCGGTTGGCGACAATTGGGGTAGAGGCCCAGCGTTACCAACAACAATCTGTACTCCGGATGGACAACCGCGAAGCATATCCTCAATGGCAGCCAGTTCGGCAAGCGTCACGGAAAGATTCCAGGCCTCTTTGATTCGCGCCCAGTCAGTTGCGTATTCACACCAATACCTTGCATCTGGGGGTCGCCAATGTTCAGGGCTTTTAGCACCCTTGGAACGATTCGCTGAAGCAGTGACTGCGATCAAATGATCATCGTCGCGCAAATCGTTGGCAAAGGCTTGCTTGCGTGAAGCATCCCAGGCCCACCCCCCAGAACGATGGGCGTTAGCCAACGGCACCATGTGATCAACATCCAATACGCTTGCGTCAGATACCGCCATCCCAGTGTAGAGGTCGATCCATTGACCAGACACGACCCGGCATCCGTCCAGTGCGACCGGCCCTAATGCTTCATCTAGCAACACTTCTGCCCGAGTGTTGTGGCAGTCACCGTCCTGGTCTATCCAGTGCTTCCAATGGTCTCGTTTATAGCGGGGGATTGCGTTTGTAGCCTCACTCACCGAAAGCGTGAAGGCAGAAGCCAAGGAGGGAGTGACGACAGTGTTTGGTACGACCGTCGGAATAGAATCAACTCGTGGTTTCGCTGTCGGCAGAGGGGTCGCGGTAGCAGCACCTTGGGGCACCGATGTTGCGGTGGGCGCAATTGTTACATTCGCACGTGCTCGGGCGTCGGGCATAGACCCAGACGTTGGCGCAGGTTCTGCCGTGCAAGCGGCGAAAAGGCCCACTAACGCCAATAACGCAAGTCTCTTCCTCATGCGAGGAGCATACGCCCGTGACAATCGAATCGTCGCAGCCGAGTTAAATCGAAAGCCTACTGTCCGGAAACTAGACCGGCAGCGGAGACCGCCGAGATACAGCGGCGAGTGGATTCAATGGCGACGGGGGGCCATTAGGCCCCTTCCGACAACGGTAAAAGTTAGTACTAGCTCTCGATATTCCAGAACTCGACGGACGCTCCTTCTATGAGAGCGGTCAGTTCCCCGAACCAAGGACCAAATGAGGCATCTCCCCCAATGGCATCGATCAATTCCTCGAATCCACCAAGGCTCTCAGCCTCGATCTCCCAAGCTACTCGGTCTGTGGCCCCACTGTGGTAATCGGAGTAGACCCGCCCTGTAGGCCACCCATCAGCTCGGGCGAATAGGTTTTCCGCTTCCTTCAGTTTCGCGACGACTGCTCCCGCCTGACCAACCTTCGCTTGAAAAATCCGACGCTGAACAATCACTTGATTCCCTCCCTACCACCATACCTATCTTCTAAGTTCCTATCCTACCGTCACGAACTTTACAGGCCCACAACGTCATAGCACGGTTACAAGAGCGATGCCATCCACTCTCACTGATCCGAATTAGCCATCTCCGATAACCCGCCTACCACCGAGCCATCGACGAGCTCGGGTTCTTCATGGCTCGTGACGTTGTCGGTTCGCGACGTGCATCGAAGACATGAACACCCACGCCATTGTGGTACCGAAAAAAGTTCTTTGTAAGAGGCCGCTCAGGCCAAGTTCCGGAGGCATGATCAAGAAGATTATTGCGGCGATGGCTGTCAGGGCGAACAAAGCCAGCGAAACTTTGCGCATCACCGCTAATTCACCACCTAGCGTTTGTGCGAATGTCCCAAGTGCCATGAGCATCATGATTGCAAGCAATGTTGTCGAGGCAGCCACCCCGTGCAGGTCTCCTTCGGAGAACCCGAATACGACTATGTCGGCTCCTCCTGTTACGAAAATACCCGCGGCAATGCCTCCACTCCCATACAGGAGAATCAACGCCGGCAGCATGACCTTCGCAAACAAACGATGAGCCGAGACGTAAAGCGTAAACCCAAGTCCCTGGACCATTAGCCCGTAGGTGATGAAAGCGGTATTGATAATCCAGGGGTAGGGGCGAGTCGGATCCGCTAGTGCACTTATAGGAGATTCGATTGAACTGAAGCCTGGTGCAGCAATCGTGGCGGCCGTTCCCACAACCAAGAATACGACAGGAGCCGCAGCTGAGACCCAAGAGGTCCAAACGGAAAATCCTGGTAGATTCGCTCCTCCCTTTATGGCCATTTGTTTGTCTCTAACACTGCCGGTTGAGTGGTGTGCCAAAACCGCGCCATTGGGTTGGCTTTCGTTGGCGGTAAGTTCACCAATCTAGTAAATCTTGTGTCGGCACATCTAATGCTCGGGCAAGTTTATGTAACGCCGAAAGAGATAAATTCTGCTTACCATTCTCTACGCCACTCAAGTACGCGCGGTCGAGACCAGCAGCTAAAGCAAGTTGTTGTTGCTTCCAGTTCTTCAAGCGACGGAGGGCCTGGACGTTCTCGCCAACTCGACTTAACAGTCCGGCCAGAGTTTCACCCGCTTCTAGGCCCACAGCGTGCCGGGCTGCGACAGTTGCCCAAATCGCATCCTCTCCAAATGCATCTGCGCCCAAAGCTATTGCTTCTTCCTTATTGGCGATTGCTGAACCACCGACAAGAATCTTGGAATGCGGCGCAGAGGCGTGCAAGCCTGCGATGGTATTTCGCAGCGATATGAGGTTTTCATCTAGCACCACCGAAATAGCCACGAGCGCTGGTTGGGTTCGACCCACAAAATCCGCTAGTTCGCTGCCTGGGATGTCGGCACCAAGGAAATCTACATCCCATCCATCCAGATAAAGAAAATCACCCACGATTCGAGCTCCCAAGGCATGGCGTTCGCCTGGCGCCGCTGAAACCACGACGCGTTTGTTGAGAGCGGGCTTCCGGCGTGCTCCATCTCGCAACCGATTCATCAAGCGTGATGTGACCTCGGAGGCCAGATGTTCATTTGCTACCGACAGGGACCCCGAGACCCACCGGTGGCCTAGTTCCTGTTGAGCTGGCACGAACAATTGGAAGTACACATCCGGCACAGTCTTCCCATCTGCCAGCACGCGTTGAACCACTGCATACGCCGACACTTCATCTCCGGTAACCGCATACCACAAATAGTCTTCCACTTGGCTTTCGATACGGGAATCCTGATTACTCAATGTCGCCTTCTAACCACATAATATCAATTAATATAGTATATGTTTGACATTCTAGGCAATTATATGTACTATATACATCATTTTGATTCTTATATGTTTTCTATAACACACTTTTGATGGAGGAAAGTAATGGGCCTTCTACGTAAGGAATTGAACTGGCCGTTGACACTCTGGCTGACTGCCGCGTTTATTTCGTTGATTCTCTCGGTAGTAGTGTTTTTTCTCGTTGACCAAATCACAGGGCTGTTCGTTGCGACCTGGGTCCCTTCGATTCTCGCATTCGGAGCTCTCGTTATGCGTTCACCTTTCGTAACCGGGACGCAGCGATGACAGGCGACACAAATCTTCTAGCCATTGTGTTCGGAATCGGTTTTTTTGTTTTTGGACTTGTATTCGTGGGTGGATCGATGGTCATGCGTAGCTGGTGGAAGACGACCAATCCATCTAGGTAGTGGATTTCATTCGATTCCTATTTTCCTCTGCTCACGTGTACTCCATGTAGCCCCAGAATCGCGTACACGATGGCGGTCGGGACATCCGCTACTTTGGTACGTCGGCTGCTCGAATGAAAGTCTTCCGATACGGCCCGCGGAGCAAATAGGGCAAGTCGGCAAGGGAAAAATGTTGTCACACGAAGATTCCTCAACCTGGAGCGAACCTCGAAGTGACCGATCCTTGGCCAGTAGATTGGAAGAATCGATTTCCCCATGACCGCTCGGGGCTATCTGTAAGGTCGAAGAATTGAACAATAAAGTTTTTGCAGAAAGACAATTCATTCCCGTTCCGATCGAGACAGTCTTCTCGTTCTTCAGTGACGCAGCAAATCTAGAGGCAATCACGCCAGGTTGGCTCAGGTTTCAAACGGTGACACCTCTACGCATTCAAATGCATGAGGGGGCCACGATGGAACATACCTTGCGCCTTCACAATCTACCTATTCGGTGGGTATCGGTAATCACCCAATGGGAACCTCCATATCGTTTCACGGATTTTCAGCGATGCGGGCCATTTGCTTTCTGGTCCCACACCCACGAATTCCGCGCAACTGCACAGGGAACAGAGATGACTGACCGCGTTGACTATCGAGTGCCCGGAGGCCCACTCGGTTTAGTCGTGGACAAGCTATACGTGCGCCGTGACCTCCGACGCATATTCGCCTTCCGCAAACAAATCATCGATCGCTTGCTTGTCCCTACTTCTGTGGACATCGCACCTATTGAATCGATTGTGAAGTCTTTCTCGTGAAGATCGCTGTAATCGGTTCAGGAATTAGTGGTTTGACAGCTGCGCACTCGATGGCAGGGGTGCACGACATTCATGTGTTTGAGTCCTCAAGTCACCCTGGTGGTCACGCCCACACTGTCACCGTCCTCGAAGGGGACAGGGAAATCCCGATAGACACGGGTTTCATCGTATTCAATGAGGCTACGTACCCAGGTTTCTCTAAGTTGCTGAACGAGCTTAAAGTCTCAACTAATAAGACACGAATGTCGTTTGCGGTAAGTTGCGCTGCTCATGACATTGAATACTCAAGCCTTGGGCTCAAAGGAATGCTGGCACACCCGCGTGCCATGTTGGCACCTTCGCGCACCAAAATGGTTCTAGAGATTCTCCGCTTCTACCGTGAAGCAAACGAAATCCTTGACTGCGACACCGGTAATGACGAGTCGTTGGGCGAGTACTTGTCTCGGAAAGGTTACGGCAAAGAGTTCAATCGCCACTTCATCGTTCCCTTGATCGGATGCATCTGGTCAACATCCCCTGATGCGGTGTCGTCGTACCCCGCGCGTTATTTGTTCGCATTTTTAAATAATCACGGATTGCTGAAGCCAACGGGACGCCACCAGTGGAAAACGATTCGGGGAGGTTCTCGCCAATATGTAGAGCGACTCGTGGAACGGCTCCCAAACAAAGTTCGTGTCCGTACGCCGGTACATTCCATAGCCCGGCATGCAGACGGAGTGGCGGTGATTTTACAGTCAGGATGTGCTGAGCAATTTGATCGTGTCGTACTCGCGACCCACTCCAATCAGGCGCTCCAGCTCTTATCGCGGCCAACACCGCTTGAAAGGCAAGCATTACTCGATCTCCGGTACAAAGACAGCCGGGTCGTATTGCACACCAACCGAAATGTAATGCCCGTCCGCGCTAAGGCATGGGCAGCTTGGAATTACACCACTGCTTCTTGCCTAGAAACACCATCACCCGCTTCAGTCTCGTACCACATGAACAAACTTCAACAGCTTGATGCTGAGCAGGATTACTTCATTTCTGTTAACCCCCACACAGAAGTAGCACCAGAGCAGATTGTTGCAGAGTTCACCTACTCACATCCTCAATACGACCGAGCGACCCAATCTGCGCAAATCATTCTTCGATCCATCAGTGGGAGCAACAAGGTCCATTTTGCGGGAGCTTATTTAGGTCATGGTTTCCATGAAGACGGTTTCCAGTCTGGGCTCAGAGTCGCGTGTGATCTGGCAAAAAGTCAGACGCTCTACTCACCAGTGACGGTGCCTGCATGACGGGGCGATTGCTTATGGGTAATGTGTGGCACCGCCGGGACACAGGCCTGCAGAACGAATTCCGGTATCGAGTTCTTTTCGTGCAGTTCGAACTCGATGACATCAGGGACAAAAGTCTTGGCTCTCGGTTTATTAGTTACAACCATCAAAACATTTACGGTATCAATGAATCCGATCACTTCTCTGACGAAGAAGGTGGCATCGCAAGCGCGGTATCGAGATTAGCACAAGCGCACTCGCCGTCTCTCCGTGACGCAAAGATCACCATGATCACCCAGCCTAGCTTCCTTGGATATGTGTTCAACCCTGTCTCGTTTTTTCTCGTCGGAGACCGTGAGTCGCCGGATCTGGTTCTAGTGGAAGTGCACAACAGGGTCGAAGGTAGGCACATGTATGTGCTTAATCCCCACCAATCAGCAGATGGGACTTTAACCGCAGGCTTTCAAAAAGACTTCTATGTCTCGCCGTTCTTGGAAGACAAAGGGCAATACAGTTTCTCTATGTCTGCCACGAACGGTCAGGTCTCTTTTGGATTGGTTCTCAATCAAAAAGGGCGCTCCGTTCTTTCGACTCGCCTAGAACTCAAAAGCAGACCGCTGAATGACTATTACCTTTTGAGAGCGATGGGAACTCATCCGTTCACACCACATAAGACGGTAGCAGCGATTTATTGGCAGGCCCTGAAGTTGAAACTGAAGGGAGCTCGGTATCGTCGCGCCCCTCGTGGCGCGGGAGGAAGTACTCGTGCGTAAACAATTCTGGAACGCTAAGCGAGTTTGGATCATCGGTGCCTCGTCGGGCATAGGCCGTGCTTTAAGTCAATCGTTGGCAGCCAAAGGCGCGACCGTGATTGCCAGCGCGCGTAACTCGAATGCGCTAGATGCACTCAAGCGTGAACAATCGACTCTAGGTTTCGATACTCGCCCGATTCCGGTTGATGTCATTGACGGTAACTCGGTCCATCAGGCGTACTCCGAGATTCTTAGATCGATTGGCCGTATCGACGCCCTAATCTACTGCGCCGGAGACTGGGCCCCGGTCGATGTTCCCGCTATCAATCTCGAGCAAGTCGAGCTTCAAACCCAGGTGAATCATCTTGGTCTTGTTCGCTGCGTCGCAGAAGTGTTGCCCGACATGGTCAAGCAAGCATCAGGCGTCATCGCGGGAGTGGCCAGTGCCTCAGCATTCGTTCCCTTACCTCGTGCAGAGGCGTACGGAGCGAGCAAAGCCGCTGCAAGTTATTTCCTTAGGAGTCTCCGTGCCGACGTGCAGCGATTTGGAATTACCGTATCCGCGGTCACTCCAGGTTTCGTGGACACCCCGTTGACGCGAAAGAACGATTTCAAGATGCCATTTTTGATTTCGGCTGAAGCCGCCGCTACGGCAATCATCAGAGGCATTGAGAAGGGCAAAACTGAGATTAGCCCCCCGTTGCAGTTAACCATCCCTCTGAGATTGTTGGGGCTCCTACCAAGGCAAATCCAAGAACGTATAGTGTCGGCGATATTTCGCCGTAATTGAGGAGAACAAAATGGTGAAATACATCGCAACTATTGAGTCACATCAATCTCAAGGCGCCGTTTTCGATTACTTGTCTGACTTCTCGTCCGCACGCGACTGGGACCCGAATATCGAATCTGCGGTTCGCATAGATAGTGGACCGATAAGAGAAGGATCCCAATTCAAGCTGGTATCGAACTTCTTAGGTCGCCATGTAGAGCTCGTATATGAGATTACTCAGATCGAAGCTCCCACGATGTTTGTAGTTCGGGCTGATGGCGGTGGTTTCTATTCTGAGGACACGATCTTTGTTGAAGCGCAGGCAGAGGGATGCACAGTTCAATACCAGGCAGTGCTGGGGTTTCGTGGATTCGGTAGGCTCTTTTCTCCGCTTTGGCAGATCATTTTCAATCGAATCGGCGGGAAAGCAAAAACTGGATTGAAAGACCATCTCAATCGCACCCCACTGTCCGCCCTTCCCCAGTCAGAAGCCTGAAGGATCAAAGGCAATATGCAAGTCATCTACGACGACACCTGTTCCCTATGCAATGGATTCCGGACATGGATCGAACGAAGAGAATCCGGCGGATCCTTGGAATTCGTAGATAGGCTCGACCAATCCAGAAGAACAAACTCCTTGTCATTGGAGTTGCTCCCGGGGGATGGCACCAAACTATTAGGAGTTCCCGCTGTGCTAACAGCGATAGGACATACCGGCGGTCTCCTCGGAGCCATCGCACGTCGGCTGAACCGAAAGCCCGTGCACCGATTGCTTGCCCCCGGCTATCGATTAATTGCGGCAAACAGAGCTCGGAGGCTCAATGCATCTTGCCCCTCCTGGAGCAAGATTATCCATTGGCTTACACCGCGATAGAAGAGAAAGCGGCGGAAGTGGCGATGCGCCACATGGACGGTGCCCAATGAACGATAGAACGGATCCTCTATTCAGCATGGTGACAACCGGCAATCCGCTTCAGTGAATCATAAAGACAGACTGTGAATACCAGTAAGAGAGCGCATGATGCAGACGTTCCTCCCATATCGCGATTATTACGAATCGATGAGCACGTTAGACCCGAAGAGGTTAGGTAATCAGGTTTACCGTGAAGCGCTGACGCTTGCCCGCGGGGGCTGGCCTAATCATCCTGCTTCACGAATGTGGCGCGGGCACGAACACAACCTCTGTGAGTACGCATTGGCAGGCATTGAGGTACTCGCCGAGCGCGGCAAGTATTATCCAACTCACCGAGAAACCTTCAGGGAACTCAAACGCACACTTCCCGACACAGGGGTACCGCCATGGCTTGGGGATACCCGACTCCACGAATCACATCAATCCAATCTGCTGCGTAAAGACCCTAGCCATTATGGTCAGTTCGGCTGGGGTGTGCCTCACGATTTGCCATATTGGTGGCCTGCCTAGAACGGACGGCACCCGAGTTAGACGTTCCTCTTCAGAAATATCTCCTAAGCGAGTGTCTGCTCGGTGTTTGGCGTCCAACTGTCTGTTTTGTTCTAATCACTGCGCTCAGCAGCATGCCGCCAACGCCTAATGGCAGTACTTTCCTTTTATAAAAATTGTATCCCGCTTTGAGTAAGCTCGCGCGAGCTGAAATTCTATCGGCAGGCTGACTGGTCCTTGATTGACTTGGAGAAACATCGAGAATACCGTCCAGACGTCAGTGGCTGATAGAAGGAACTATGCTTACACGCGAAGAAAACGAGATCCTGGGTAAAGTTGAGCCGGGAACGCCGATGGGGGAGTTACTGCGCCGCTACTGGCACCCAGTAGCCGCGGTCGCAGAGTTGCACGTAAACCCCACTAAGGCGATCCGGCTACTTGGGGAAGATCTGGTTCTTTACCAGGACAAAAATGGTTCCTATGGACTCCTTGATCTCCATTGCGCCCACAGAAGATCTGATCTTTCGTACGGATGGGTCGAAGCGCACGGGATCAGATGCAATTACCACGGCTGGCTATTTGATCAAACTGGTCAATGCATTGACCAGCCCTACGAAGAGCGTGCCCATCCGACCAAGCGATTCAAGGACAAGGTCAAGACTAAAGCCTATCAAGTCGGGGCTGTTGGGGGGTTAATTTGGGCCTATTTAGGGCCATTGCCAGTTCCGGAGCTCTGGGATTGGCATCGATTCCATGACCGTGGATACAAGCAAATCGTATTCTCGACCATACCTTGCAACTGGCTGCAATGCCAAGAAAATTCCATAGACCCCGTCCATTTCGAATGGATGCATGCAAACTGGTCGTTGCGCCAAGCTGGCAAAGATGAAACATCACCAACTCATGTGAAAGTAGGGTTTGAAGAATTCGAGTTCGGATTCACGTACCACCGTATCCGAGAAGATACTGACGAGAATGACGAACTGTGGACCGTCGGCCGCGTTTGTCTGTGGCCCAATGCCCTATATACCGGTCACTTCGAATGGCGTGTACCGATCGATGACGACCATACGCTAAGCGTCGGATGGTTTATCGACGAAATGCCAGGCGATAGGTCGTTTGAACAGGAAACTATCCCCTATTGGTATGCCCCGATTAAGAACGAAGAGACCGGAGGATGGATAACCAGCCACATCATGAATCAAGATTATGTGAGCTGGATCGGGCAAGGAACAATGACAGACAGATGGAATGAACATTTGGCTGAAAGTGATCGTGGCGTCATTATGCTCAGGAAGCGTTTGATGCAAGATTTGAAGATCATCCAGGACGGAGCGGATCCAAAAGCGATTGTTCGAGACCCTTCACGAAACCGTCAACACCTGCCGCTGCCTAAGGTCAGCACGCTTCGCCGACCAATCCCGTCTAAACCACATGCGTTCCCATTTCTGGCAGGACAGCCTACGGAGATTTGGGATGACATGGTTGCTGCATGGGACAGGATTCAAAGGCCTACCGCGTAGATAGGGGGTCGCGCACGCACGAGAGGCCTAACAGGGATAGCGCGATCTAGTCGACCTGTTCCAACGAATAGACAACATCGACGCAATTGTTGGCCGCGTCCCATGCCTTCATTTTTTCGCTCGACATAAGCTCGGTCATCCCGTCAAAGTCGGTTATGTTGGCGATCAATACGGTTTTGTGGTCATTGATTACCGCAAGCTCCCATTCAGAAGCAACTTCCTTCATCTCTTTTTCGTATTCGGCCAGCATTGCTCGAAAATCTTCGACAGTGCAGTCGAAAGTAGATACGACACAAACGTTCATTTTGCACCTCCATTAAACTCGTTTGAGAATAATATGACCAACGAAGGCACGCACGGAAGACCAGTACCCCCGACGCCTAGGAAACTGTACAGACTAGGACTCTCCTGCGCGTAGGCTACATCCCTCACGCCTAGGATTCCCATCATGTCCCAACCGAGGAACTGTCTCCGGAAATGGACCCACCACATGACAGCAGGGTTAAATCGCGAGAGCGACTACCTAATAACTAGAAGGGGTAACCGACACCACTCGGCGGAAGGGTCTGTTCAGGCCTAAAATCACAGCAGTGGCGGTACAAATGGCGATCAAACCAAGGATTCGTGGCACGACAGCAACGACGATAGGCAGCGGCAAGAAGCCCATCTAGCAGGTCGTTATGCGGTGCAGCGTAAAAGGAGAGTTGGAGGCGACGGGCGGAATCGAACCGCCGAATAGAGGTTTTGCAGACCTCCGCCTTAACCACTTGGCTACGTCGCCGGGGGGCATTAAGCGTACCGGTGCCCGCGCGAAGCGTCAACGCGCGGGGCAACGGCCTACGATCCACTCAGGCGTCGAGGGGCATGACGGCGTACGTGCAATTGTCGATGAACGACGTGATGTGGCCGGAGCCCGTGATGTCGGTAATCCTGACGATATCGCCAGCGCCGAGGCGAACGCTGCTCCCACCGTTGGTAGGAACCACTTCCATGACGCCAGAGAGCACGACGAGCCATCGCAATTCTGGTGCGGGGTGAGGCTCCATGCGTTCGTCTGGCCGGGTGCGAATGTAGACGCCCTTGGTTAGCTCAAGCTCGGAGAGCTCGGGGTGCTCGGCCAGCGGGGTCTCCTCGATGTGCGTGTGGTCGTCGGCGCCTGTGTACATGCGGTAGATGGCCATGGTGTCCTCCTGCCCTGCGGCGGGCAGCGTTATGTGCGAGCAGCATAGCTTGCGCTGTCTACTACGCGCATCCCTATTTGGGAGAATCGTCGATCCACCACTCGTCGTCGATCGTAGTCCACGCGTAAGAGATCAGGTCGAGCCCGACGGACCGGAGACATCTACGAGCGAGACTCCCCAGATCAACGGCGCGTCATCTTCCAGCCCGTTCCAGCTTTGAGGCGGGAGATACTGCGGTGGGGGTAGCCGACGGAGTAGGTGAGGTCAGCGTCGTGGACGAGCCGCACGCGGCCGCGAACAAGCTCACGATGGGCAGGGAGCCCCTCACGCAATCAGAATCCCCGCCAGCCGAAGCCGGTGATGAGGCCGCGGAGATAGGCAATCTGCCCGGCATGTTGCCCAGAGTCGGATGCGGTGCCGACCAGCGATTGCCAGACCGGGCGCGGGTCACGACCGTCGGCATAGGAGGCATCCTCGAGGAAACGCGCCGGCGTGATGCGGGCGATACTCTCGATGGTGGACTGCTGCGCGGCCTCAACGTAGCCGAGCAGGATCTCCCGCGCAGGGCGGAATGCGGCAACCTGCTCCAGCGAGTCACCTTGACCGGTGCGCTCGGGCTCCACTCCAAACTTGGCGGGCCAATCTTGCGTGACCCAGACCTGCTCCTCGCCGAGCGCACGCGAGGCGAACTGATCCTTCCAGCGGCTCATGTGCCAGGCAAGCCAACCAACGGAGTTCGTTTCGAGAGAGGGCTGCTGGTAGAGCTCCTCGTCGGTCAGTCCCTCGATGGATTGCAGCACCGTTCGATGCGCGCCTTCGAAGAATGCAATCGCGAAAGCGTTCAGATTCACCTGCTGGCCTTGTACGTCAGTCATGCGGGACCTCCAGGAAAACAGCGACGGCGGGCACAAGGCCCGCCGTCTATCTGATGCTTGGTGCCGAGAAAGAGATTTGAACTCTTACGGGATTTCTCCCACTGCCCCCTCAAGACAGCGTGTCTACCGATTCCACCACCTCGGCAAGGGGAGCTGCCGCCACTGGCGCGACGGTCTCATTCTAGGGCCAGCGTCGCTCGGTTGCCAAGCGCGTGGCGGCTGTGTGGGGCTGTTCGCGGGGCGTGCGGATTGTTGAGGCTCACGGATTGTGGCAGGCTACCGACATGCCAACGCTCATCAGCTCGTTCACCGTACCACTGGTCGTGCAGTCCCTTGTGGACAGAGAGGGAGGTCCGCCGAAGATTCAGTGGGCGAATGCGCTCCAGATCGGTGCGGTCGCCTACGAAACAGGAGCGCTGATAGGGCGCGCACTCGCAGACAAAGCATTATTTCTGGAACAATTGCTCGCGGAGGTTGAACGCGATGGCTGGCTGATCCAGATAGCCGCGCAAGAGGCAGCGAAGCGCAAGGAAGCCTACCCCGTCGAGGCTTGCTTTTGGACGATGGTGATGAAGGGTGAATTGGCGAAGGTCAACCTAACGCTTCCCGAGACACGCACGGATGCCGTGAGGCAGGCGCTCCAGACGGCGGTTGCAGCCGACAAGATGCTGGAATCGATTGAGGCGCTCGGGCTCGAGGGCGTTGGATTCGGGTTGCAGTTCCCCGAGGAGACGGCGTCGCTGTACAGGTCAGTGAACGAACATCTGGACCACGACATCATCCGAGCGTCCACAGGGTATGGCCTCACGATGCCGATCCCGCCCGAGCCTTACGCGCTGGAGAAGGGTGTGGCGGACTCGCTGAAGATCGTCGCACAGTACGTCAGGCATAACCACGCTGAGCTCGAAGACGACTTCGGACTCGCGCCCCTGCTCGCGTAGCGAGTCGTACAGGAGTAGGCTTACGCGCTTGCGTTCACGCCTACGGGCTCAAAGTAGCAGAAGCACTTGTCCGAGTTGAACACCCACGAATCGACGTATTCAACGACGGTCGGAGTCTGGCCTTCCATCGCTCCGGCGAGGGCGATCCAGTTCTTCCATTCGTGCCCCCCGGCTTGCTCAGCCTCCAAGTTGGTGACATCGGCCCGAAGGTGCTGCTCGCCATTCTTGAGCTGGTTGAGGTGGATCAAGTCAGTTTCACGATCGGGGAACAACCATTCGGTCTTCTGCGTAAGGAACGAGTGCGATCAGCTGGAAGATGCCATGAGCACCACGCGCTCCGGGCCCTCCGGGCGGTCCTCATGCTCGATCTGATCGAACACGCCGAACGACAGCGGCGCTTGTGACGGCAGGAGGTCAGCCATCTATACCTCCCCAATAGCGTGGCGTTTGGACATTAGCTTGGCGCCTGGGCTGATGTTTCAGGCCTGAAATCTAGACCAGGATCTCGTAGATCCAAGTCTCGTACATCAGTTCAGGTTCGCTAGTAGGCATCATCTGGTACGGCGCGCTGCGGCTCACCAGCTTCCAACGGCCTTCGCTCTCCAGAGCATCCTGCTTCTGCTTGAATCCGCCAGTCTCGTAGTGGTCCGGCCGCATACCGAACACGATCAGTCCGCCGGTCTTGGTAACACGGATGAACTCGTCCAGCGAGCTTGGTGGCGCGTAGCCCACCGTGAGCGTACCCACGCAGATGGTCGCATCAAACGCGTCGTCCTCGAAGCCTAGCGTCGTCCCGAGCACCTCACGCTGCAGCATATCGTAGGCCCCCTTGGCGCTGGCTATCTCCAGCATGGCGGGCGACAGGTCGATGGCGGTCAGGTGCAGAAACCCCAGATCGGCTAACGCGGCGCCTACAGCACCCGTTCCTGCGCCAGCGTCCAGTACCATCCCTGTCTTAGCGACCCGTTCTGCTAGAGCATCCGCCACGACCTTGGGACCGACGAATCCTAAATCTCCTGCGACGTCCCTGTCGTAGAGGTCCGCCCACTGGTCGTAGCGTTGTTCAAGCTCTGCGTTGGTTGTGGAGGAGTAGACCCACCTGAGTCGTTCATCGTGTGCGGGGTCAGCCATCGCATCTATCCTCTCATCTCAATATCGGGTCACGGCGACATATGGTCGGCATGCCATAGTCAACCCAACCATACACCGGTAGAACGCATCGAACGCGTGGGTGCGATAGCATTGCGCCCACTCACAAGCTATGGGGGCGCCGCGCGCCCCCCGATGGAGGGACCGATGGCACTGAACATCCGCCGCGTTGTCACGGCGAACGACGAAAATGGCAAAGCGAAGGTTTGGATCGACGACATGGCGAGCAACCTCGCAAACCCACGACCGGGAGTCAACACCGCGTTGATCTGGACGACCGGCACCACGCCCGCAGACGTAACGGGCAGCGAGGATCTAGGAGCGCGAATGGTCGCACGGGCGCCCGCCTATCGCGGCAGTACCTTTCGCATCATCGAGTTTGGGCCTAGCAATCAGGTCGACATGCACCTCACGCCCACCATTGACTACGCCCTAATCCTGAAGGGCGAGATTGACATGGACTTGGATGATGGACTGTCGGTTCACCTCAATGAGGGCGACGTCCTGGTGCAGCGCGCGACGATTCACAACTGGGCGAACCACGGCACCGAGCCCTGCGTCATCGCCTTCATCCTCATCGACGCTCAAGAGTAGAACGCGCCCCGCTACAACAGGCCAGAGCCGTCCACGATGGCGATGATCCCCGAGCCCATGACCACACTCAGCGCGACACCACGGAACAGGCGCACGTTTACGCGTCGCGCGTACCGAGCGCCTAGGTACGTGCCGACGACCAGCGATGGACCGAACGCAAGCGCGAGGAGGAAGGCATCCACGCTGAACAACCCGCCGACGGCGAACGCGAAGATCGTCGCGATATTCGTTGTGAAGAACAGGGCGAGGATGTTGGCGCGGAATGTCGCAGGCGGGATGCCCTGGTTGGCGAAGAACAGGATCACTGGGGGGCCGGCGAGGGAAGAGCTTCCGTTCAGCAAGCCGCTGAGGAACCCCACAGGCACGAACGCCAAGCGCTCGCGATGCACCTTGCGAGATAAACCTGCCAGGAACAGCAGCGCGAAGCCGAACGCCACGATGCCGATGAGCAACCTCAGTGCATCAGCGTCCAGCACGAGCAGTAGATACGACCCGAATGGCGCTCCGGCGATGGCGCCTGCCATGAGTGGCCAGATGTGCAGCGGTTGCACTTCATGACGAGCGTGGATGATGAGCGGGATGCTGGTCAGCGTGCCATGGATAAGAATCATAGGCACGACAATCTGCGGCTCCACCAATGTGCTGACAATGGGTGCAGCGACGAGCGCAAAGCCAAACCCGGTCAGACCACGTAGGAAACCAGCCAGCAACACAGCGAGTCCACCAACGATTAGGAGGGTCGGGTCGAATTCAATCATTGCTCAAAGACGTGGTGGTAGTTACATCCGGTGGACGACGGCGTACGCCTCGATGCTCGGAGGGACGTTCGCATAGTTGGCGGCGGGATGCGATGCGACGAAATCACGAAGCGGGGGGATGCCCTGCCCGCCCTGGGCAGCGGCTTTATCTCTGAAGATGCCCAGCATCAGGTACTTGGTGGGGATGCCCGCAGAGCGACGCAAACGCGCAGAGACGAAGCCCTCGATGTTGGCAAGCTGGAGTGCGAACAACTCCCGCCTGCTCTGCTCGAACTCGGCGACTTTACCCACACTCGCCAGGATCCAGTCCGCGAACACCTCGCAGCGCGCGTCGTCGAACGACGGGGAGGGGTCAGCGTTGACCTCGATCACGCTATCGTATCCCTCGAACCGTGTGCGAGTGATCGCGGAGGCGTCGCTCGGCATCTGTTTGAGGAACGACGCCAGGATGTCGCTCGATGAGAACTCCCACGCGGCTTCAACGTTCTCCCAACGGCCCATGACCACGAACTTGTTGGGGTAAGCATATGAGCGCAGAAGCGTTTGGCCCAAGTAGCCTTTCACTCCCTTGCGTAGATCGCCCAGCTTGGTGACCCCGTCCTGCAATCCGGCCGCTCCACCTAGGCCGGCGGCCAGATCCATCCTGTCTACATACATGGTGTCTCCTGACGCCTGAGGCGTTATCCCCACACTTGTTGAGCAGCCTCCATAAGGGCCTCAAGCTTCCGCCACTGCACGTCCTCGGGCACGGTGAGTCCCGCACCTGAAGCGAACCCACACTGCGGGCTCAGCGCCAACTGCTCCACCGGAATAAACTTAGATGCCTCGTCGATGCGACGCAGCAGCAGCTCGGTGGATTCAACATCGGTACTCTTCGTCGTCACAAGCCCAAGCACCACAATTTTGTCCTTGGGGACGAACCGCAGTGGCTCGAAACCGCCCGCACGCTCGGAGTCGTACTCCAGCAGCAGACGCTTGTGGTGCAGCCCGGTGAACAGCTGCTCCGCGATGGCGTCATACGGCCCTTCACGGTGCCACTGCGGCACGATCTTACCCGTGGACGAATCGAGCAGTCGTTCATTGCCACGGCAAAGGTGAATGCCAAAGGTCACCCCGTCGAAACCGTCGATGACAGCATTGTCCGCAGCGATCGAACGGCGAAGGTTCTCGTCGGTATCCTCGCCACGCGAACGCATCGTCGCCAGCGACGGTGCGTCCACGTAAGCGGTGTATCCCGGCGCGTCGATGTGCACGTATGGGCAACCCGCGTCGATCAACTCGCTGACCATGCCCCGTTGAAGCGATGCGACGTGGGTCTGGAAGTCATCCAAGCCACCATAGACGTCGAGCGATTGCTGCCAGTCAAACCGCTGCGCGACACGGTCAGGGCCGATTAGCGTAGCTTTGGCGGGCGTGTTCGTGAGGTTGGCCACGAACCGGTACTCCTCCAGCGGTAGGTTGCGCGTGACGGTCAGGCGTTGCGCCGTCGGCCGCCGGGTGACGACGGCGGGGCCAGGGACCGCCAGGCCGGACTCGACGCGACCCTGGCGGTCCATCCCTTCGCGGAACTGGCTGCCGTACGCGGTTGCGTCGGCCGATAGTTCGTACCCGCTCACCGACGCGGCAAAACTGTCCTGGAAGTTGCGGCGCCGGAACTCTCCGTCAGTCACGACGGGGAAGCCGACAGCCGCCTGCGCGGCAACCACCTCGCGTATCGCCGCATCCTCCTCCGCACGCAACTCATCGGCGCTCACCTCCCCCGCATCCACGCGCTTGTGGAGACTTAGTAAGGTCTGCGGACGTGAGAGGCTCCCGATGTGGTCCACTCTGAGGTTGTCTAGCTCAACTGACATTCGGCTCCTTACTCGCCGGTGCTACTCGCACGGCGTGTCCTCGTTCCAGTTTCCGAAATCAGCCCAGCACTGGTGTTTTGCCCCCGCCATCGACGACTCGCCGTGCGTATAGGGCCGAAGTGCTAGGGCCGTGCGGCGCGAGCCTACGGCCGCAGGCGTAGGGCGTCAATGGCGGGCCTATGGACCCGGCCGCGCCCCACGTCCGATGAGCTCGCCAGTCCTCCGCACCTCGTTGCGGTTGATCGCGGTGAGTTCTAGCATGGCCGCCACCAGCAACAACGGGGATAACACACCCACCAAGGAGGGCATCATGCCAAGTTTCGACCTCACAGACCGCGTCGCGATCGTCACCGGAGGGTCCCAGGGATTCGGCAAGGCGATCGCGCTTGCTCTTGGCGACCATGGAGCCAACGTGGCGGTGGTAGCACGTGAGCCTGAGCCAGTTACGGTCGGTAGGGAACGGCCTCACGCATCCGTGAATCCAGTGGTGGATGATCTCAAGGCGAACGGCAGCCGAGCGATCGGGATAACGGCGGACGTGAGGGACCAAGAGCAAGTCGACTCGATGGTGGCGCAGACGATGGCGGAATTCGGGAGGGTCGACATCCTTGTGAATGTCGTCGGCGGTAGCTGGGGTGAGACGTTCCGCTCCGGCCCGCTGGTGGAACTCGAACCCCACGATTTCATCGAGTGCTACCGGTTGAACGTGCTAACAGCGTTCATGTCCTCAAAAGCCGTTCAGCCAATCATGAAAGCGCAAGGCAAGGGAGTCATCGTAAACATCGCATCGGGCGCTGGAGTGAATCCAGGCATCGGGCAGGGAGCGTACGGTGCGGCGAAGGCTGCAGTGATCAACATGAGTAAGTCGATGGCCTTCGAATGGGCGCCCGATATCCGCGTCAATTCGATCGCGCTAGGGGGGATCGAAACACCCCATCGGCCCATGTGGGTTGAGTCGGTGCAGCAAACGGTAACGAGCCGGAACGCGATGGGTCGGCTCGGCACGCCTGACGAGCACGCCGGGACGGTGCTGTGGCTCGTATCAGATGCGGCGGCGTTCATCACAGGCGAGGTCATCGCTGCAAACGGAGGAGCTCGGTAGACTTTAGCTTATCCCCGGCCAGTCGAAGCCGAACCACAGGGAAATCTGCGGCGTTGGCCAGGGGTAGTTGAGGAAGTACCCGAAGAACAAATGGAGCACCAGCCAGGTAGCGATCCCCAACGTCGCGGCGAACCAGAGCCGGTCCCTAGACTCTCGCCACAGGAACAGGAACACGAAAATCGGCAGGCCTTCGCGGAAACCCAACATCCACAGCAGCACGAACGATCCCGCCATCCATAGCAGGATATTGCCTATCCGCTTCCTGGTGGTCTTGGCGTCGACCTCAACACGCCCGACTGTCGCGAGGGCTTCCATGCGCTGAGAGCCGGTCAGTTCTCCACTGGCAACCGCTGGCTCAGGCTTGCTACGGTAGGACTCTAAGACCACGCGCCCAAGGTTGAACAGAGCCAACACCATCATGGGTGCCGAGACCGCAACAGGGAATGCCCGGGTCCTCGCGTCCATGGTTAGCCCATCAAAGAAGATGAAGGCAAAGACCGCTGCCAGGGCCGCGCTGAATACGATATCGGCGTTCTTACGCATCTGGCGCCTCCTGACGGGGCTGACCGGCGGAATCCGTGGTGCCCGCGAATCGGCTCTCTGCCCTCGCCTTAGCGATACGCCGATTCTGAACCAGCGCGTACAGAATCGAGGCGACAGCCAGCCCAAAAATCACGATGACGGTGGGATTCGCGTTAATGGCGAAGTACTCCGGAGTGCGCGCGTATACCTTCCCTGTTAAGCTGACAACGATATCCCTGCATTCTTCCGTACGTCGGGGAAGACAATCTGTTCATCGGCACGGACTACGGCCTCCCCGACATATCGGGCGAAGTGGACGCGACCGCCCACTTCCAATCCCGCGAGGACATCTCGACCGAGTTGAATGTTGAGGTCCTCACTCACAACCCCAAGGCGCACTACGGGCGATAGGAGGACGCGATGCTCACGGCAGCAGAGAACGAACGACTTACCAAGGTCGGCTCGGGCACGCCCATGGGAGAGCTCATGCGGTGTTACTGGCACCCCATTGCCGCGGTCGCAGAGCTTGACGACAAGCCAACCAAGTCCGTCCGGCTACTCGGTGAGGACCTCGTCCTCTACAAAGACCAGTCAGGGACATACGGACTGATCGACCGACTCTGCGCCCACCGCCGCGTTGACCTCTCCTACGGCATCCCCGAAGAGACCGGCTTACGCTGCATGTACCACGGCTGGATGTTCGATGAGACCGGCCAGTGCATCGAGCAACCCTTCGAGGAAACAGTCCATCCCGACGGACGCTTCAAAGAGAAGGTCAAGGTCAAGGGCTATCCGGTCGAGACGCTTGGTGGCGCGCTGTTCGCGTACCTCGGTCCTCTACCAGCACCACTCGTTCCTCGTTGGGATCTCTTTGTGAAAGAGCGCGGCATCCGAAACATTGGGTTTACTGTCCTCCCGTGCAACTGGCTGCAATGCCAGGAAAACTCGACTGACCCGGTTCACGCGGAATGGCTGCATGGTGTTTACGGTTGGTACCTTTCAAGCCTCGTCGGTGAAGAGGTTCCGCCATGGCGACAGATGATGGCCAAGCCGCACAAGCGCATCGGTTTCACGGAGTTTGACCACGGCGTTATCAAGAGGCGAGTCGTGGAAGGATCGACTGAGGAGGACGACATTTGGAAGGTAGGTCACCCGTGGATCTTCCCGAACATCCTGCGCTCGACCACCGGCACCACCAGCACCGAGTTTCAGATTCGCGTGCCTATCGACGACGAGAACACGCTGCATGTCGTCTACACATGCTTCCAGTTCCCGCCTGAGGTTGATGTCCCCGAGCAGCCGGTCGTGCCCTACTACGAGATTCCGTTGTACGACGCGAAAGGCGAGTTGAACCTCGAAGTCCCATTGGTCCAGGACTTCATGGTCTGGGTCAGGCAAGGACCCATCGCAGACCGAACCCTGGAACGGCTAGGTGAATCGGACGTGGGTGTTATCCAGCTGCGCCGTATGCTCAATGAGGCCATCGAGATCGTTGAAGATGGCGGCGACCCGATGAACGTGTTCCGCGACCCTGCCACCAATCAGCGCATTGATATGGAACAGGAGAAGGTCTACTACATTCCGAGCCGCAATCAGGCAAGAAACGTCTACTACAGCCACCAAAAGTACGATCCCGCCATCGACGACATCATCGCGATGTACCCCCAGTAGCCCTCCACCACGCGAGAATTCGACGGGTTCACTGATAGGGCTCCGTTGGTGCGATAGATAAAGTCATCGGCATCCTGTCCACCCGACGCATCTGATGATTGCACCCCACGATGTCGAGAAACACTGCGAGATACGCTGGCACCAGCGACTACGCCAAGACGAGCCTCAGGCGACGCGGCTGCTAGTGCTCCATCAATAGGCGCCCGAAGCCATTGATGCGTTCGGTGATGCCGCAGAGACGCAAGCCAGCCCAAAACATAGCCTGCATGCTGGAAACAACCGGTACGCCGGTGTCATTCTCGATGCTTCTGACGGCGCCAACGGTTGGCATCGCTGCGCCAGTCAGCCAAATGCCATCCACTTCATCTCGGTGTTTCCGGTAAAGGTCACGAGCAGCCCGGTACACAGTGGAGAGTGGTAGCGTGGCCATGTCATACATGAAGTTGCCTGTCGCGCCAACGCTATGATTTAGGATGCAGTCCCACGCGGCGATTTCAATCCCTGCGTGGGAGACGTAACTGGCAAGCTTCTCGCTGTCGGCGTCGTCGAATGGGCTGAGCATGACAACACGCTTTAGCTGGAGCCGCTGCATCGCATCTATGCATGAGCCCATATCGGTCGCGACCGGAAGGTTCGCTACGCTCTGGATCCGATTGACCACCGTCTCGTGATAAGGCCAGCCGTGGAAGGCGACGTGCGGAGTGCCTGCTTGCACAAGGCAGTTCACACCGCGATCTGCAATTTCTTTCGTGGCATCTTCTAACCTACCGAAAGAGTCCGTGGCCCACCCCTGCGAATGCAATGAGGTCATGGCGACGCTCACGCCTTCAGGTGCCATCAAATAGAACTCATGCCCATTGATCTCATGCACACCAGAAGGTGTAATCATCCCAACCCGCGCTCGCCACGCATATGGGCCTGCCTGTGTCGACCCTGTCTCCATCGTTAGCTCCTAGCCTGCTGAGGAATCTCCGCTTTCTTCGATTTGCCTGTCAAAAACCGTGGTCTCCTCTGAATGCCGCGTCATTCTAAAGCTAACGGCTTTCCGGCGTGTTCCATCTGAGGTGGCCCCGGTTGTTTGAACAGTCTAGGGTGTCCGGATAAGTGGAGACCCTGCCTGCTTAGGCTGCCCTCGGCCGGGTCAGCGCGGCCCAGTAGAACTGGTCTGGCGTTTGGTGGTCA